>Ga0157357_1000573_pt1 | contig 15595 bp, 14 predicted proteins | sample AttcapACBM1_FD_111485 | JGI IMG/M metagenome (GOLD analysis project Ga0157357, IMG submission 111485) | Fungus gardens microbial communities from leaf cutter ant in Botucatu, State of Sao Paulo, Brazil - Atta capiguara ACBM1 | ecosystem: Host-associated > Fungi > Mycelium > Unclassified ... | reverse complement strand
TTCTTATAACAACCTAGTGAAACATCCACTTCTACTTGACCTCTGTCAGCATATTTAGATTGGCAACTCATAATTCAACTTCAACTTGCAATGAGTGAGCTTTCTGTTGTTTGTACCATACTGTTCAATGTCTAATCTACTTTCACAGAGTGGGGCCTGAACGTATCGTGTTGCCTTAAAGCTGGTCACACATGAAAAAAGTAATCTTATCAAGTGTGCTGTTCAACATTCTCATCATCTCCCAATGTCATCTCATCGAAATCTTCCAGGAGCTCATCCAGCTGGATCTCAGGGAAATCAGCCTCCTCAGCCTCCTCGTCTCCTCTATCACTAGTAGCTTCCCCCATATCTACGTCCGTGCTGCCAATATCCCGTCCTTTGACTTTTTTCTTCTTTGACCCTCCATGAGCAGGTCCACCGGGCCCAATCATTCTAGCGTCACTTATCACATCACTCTTCGACTTGTAGAGGTTCACACCAGCACGCATCTCTGGATCTTCTTCTAAGTCCCGCAAGAACAACTCGTAGTCTTCTTCGATCTTTTTCTGATCTCTTCCACCCAACCTGCCCACAACTCCTCTCCCTGATCCAGTCTCGCCTTCCTCTCCGGCTTCTTTTGCAATGCTACGGAGTTTCCAAGGACGCTGTTTCGATTTCTTGCGACGATTAGGATAAGTTTTCTTAATAAGGACGATGTCGGGAATGAGATGAGCCGGAAGGTCGGAAAAGTCCGTTGAGTTGTAATTGGCATTGGTTAGGTGGTACCCAAGAACAGTATCACCAGGTTGGAGAATTGCGCCCAAGTGAGTTCGAGTGTGGAATATTGTCGAGGTTTGACCTGCAGAGTTGAAGTCCATTGCATCGTCCTCGTTCAATTTCCGCGTCGATCGGAAAGCGCCAGCGAGAGCGACCTGAGCATCCGCCATCACCAACTTTCCTTTTGACCTCGAATAATCGGGTTCAAGATCGAGAACAGTAAACTCCACGAGGTCCGTCACCGACGCTAGCGGCTCGAATGGTGTTCGCCAGTAGATCTGAGCAGGGATATCCGCAGTCTGAAGGGTCGCAACATCCATGATCTGTAAACTGCTTCCTACTCGGGTACAGATGGTGAGAGGATGGATATTGGAAAGGGATCGGGCGAGTTTCTGAGGTAGACATATCAGGTCATCCTTGCAGACGGGAACAATTTCGATAGAATAGGTGAATTTGTAATTAGCACTGTTGGAGTGAGTATCGGTTGAAAGTAATTGTTCGGAGGCTTTCGAGCTAAGTTTCAGATTAGTGAATTGTGAGCAAACCGAATGACTTCAACTGGACGGACCGGATGGGAGTAACACCATTTAGAAATTCTACCATCTTAATCGCATGGCTGCGCTGGCTGTAAAAAAAATCGAGGCCATCGCGAACCTCTTTTACAGATATCGTATCTTTTTGTGCACTATGTCTTAGAATAAGCTGTTCGAGGTATAAGAATGTTCGTTTGTGAGACACTTTCTGGCGGACTTGCACAAGTGCCTTCCAAGTGTTTTTGGCAGCCAGGCGAGCACAATCCGGGCATTGGCCATATTGTACTAGGTACTCAATTTCAAATGTCTGTTCAAGAATGGTACTTGTGAGAACCTGTAATTAGGACCGTCAGATCCATTTACGATGATTGAGCCACACGAAGGAGAGACGCACTTCTTTTTGAATTGTTACTGCTATCCTCAACCGCTTAGAATGCGGCTCCGTCCAGATGAACCGAGCATCCGTGAGCCGAACTTTGTTGAGACCTTTCAGCTTCTTGAGACATATTGATAAAAGCTCAGATGATTCAGGTTGTGCGATCGTCCACATGTTAGGTGGGGATAAGAAACGCTCGCAGTTGCGGCAGTAAGCAACCGAAGCTGAAAAATGGGACAGGTGAAAACACATATGCGTGGTAGAAATGTAGATAAAAAACCTTGTTTTGGAATGCCTTCAGTGATGTCAACGCTATGAGAGGTGAGCTGGAAACAGGTGACAGAGGATTTTGAACTCACATATTCCGCAGGCATGCAACGCAGAGATTAGCAGAGTTGGGAACGATTGGTGTTCCTAGTTTCTGTGAGTGCAAAATGTACCTGGCCGATGTCAAAGTACCTCACCGCAATCGGCACATAAAACACGATGAACAGCAGGAGCTGGAACAAATTCCATCGTACTGTATGGAAAGAGGATTTGTGATCAGGCTTTGGGAGGATCAGGTGACTTGACCGCCGTCACGTCGACGTGTGCGTCCGAAAATAACTCACCACTTCCGCTCCATGAAGCAGGCGTTGCGACTGCTGGGTCCTGCCCTGGCAATCCTCGTATCAGGGGCAACGAGTCCTGCAGTAAAAGTATCTTTGATATCTTCCTGGGCAGCTCCTCCAGTAGTGCCAGAAATTCTGTAAGACACTCTGGTCGTCTTGAATCAATTCTTATATATTGCTAGAGAGACCGTGGCACTCTCCAATCCAGATGGTTTCTTTCCACTTCTTGACCAATTGACAGACCCAAAGTCGTACATATTTCCGCAATCTCTCGCTCCAGAGGCGCTATATCAGGCTGGTATTTCATCAGCAGTTGCAGCAGGAATTATCCAGGATCCCAGCGATGCAGTTGAAGTTCAGATGGATCTTGCGCTACATGCTGCCACTCCAAAACTCGAAGCATTCTATCAACACTATGAGGACAAACATAACAGCAGCAAGGGAACCTCTTGTGGATCGTGGGTTGACTGGTATGGGGAAGTTGTGTGTGATATAGAATCCCTTGTTCATTTGGTTGATTATGAGACAATTGACTCGTCAGACAAAGAAAATACCGAATTGTATGTAAATTGGTACTGATATTACAACATTCACTGATAGTCATTGAAGGACATACCCTAGACCAAAACTCCTCACTTTTGACCATATATATCCTCTACCGAGCCAGACCCTCGATAGACCACATCGTACAGCAATTCTCTATGCTACGCTCAGTTCAAAGAACTTTAGGGAACTTCACACTTACCTGTACTCTCAGGCTGGCAAAGCTATACCCAACCTCGAGTATGTCCTTCGATATGTACCTCCTCAAGAATCTAGGTCATCGAAGAACTATCTATCTGGCTATGGCGTTGCTCTAGATCTGAAAAATATGGACTACCTTGCTGTTGATGACCGGCTCTCTTCCGGAAATGATTTTGGACAGAAGAATGGGGACTTTTCTGACGAGACGATTGAACGACAAGTTGACCCAGTCATTGCGCTCATCCAAAGTCACCCCGAAGGCGAACCTGCGTCGGATGCGCAGACTCTTCTCACTGAGGAAGAGATTGGTCGTGGGTACTCATGTAATCGTGGCTATTCGTAAACTTATCGCTTTCCTCACTTAGGGCTGGGCCAACAAGCAGTCCAGCTCATTATCGAATCAGCATCTCCACTCCACATCCTTACCTACCTCTCTCAGAATTTCCCAAAATATTCAACATCCATCTCTCGACGTGTTCAGGTATCGCCGCAAGTCGTAGGCGAGCTGGCAGCCAACAGTCAGAAAGTTCAACCAGGGATGAACTTATTTTGGATTAATGGTGCCCGAGTGGAAGAAAACGATATGTCGGTCCTGAAGCTCGTTGGTCTATTGAAGAAGGAGAAGGATCTTATGAGGACTGTTACTAGCCTAGGATTGGAGAGAAGCGAGTCATTGAAAGTGCTGAGTCATTCGGCTGTCGCTACTGCTCAGAAAGATGGTGGTGTCACAGATGGCCTATTTGATGCGAGCGATCGGACTGAAGGTGGGGGTGTCATAGTATGGTGGAATGATCTCGAGAAAGACAAGCGGTATTTCCTTCCCTCTGTATATACATTACTTGTTGAGCTGACAAAAAGTTGCCAGTTACGCGAAATGGAGTCCCTCTTTGTACAATGTATGTGCTTTTGCATCCCTAGACATCACGCAGTTTCATTTATGCAATGTAAATCAGCTCCTCCAACCTATGTTCCCGGGCTCTTTCCCGAACGTCAGGCGCAACCTCTTCAACACTGTCCTCGTCATGGATCTTTCACGAAGTTCTAACGTGCATTTCATCGCAACAGCGGTAGCGAATATTGTTAACAGGGGATTACCGTTTCGTTTCGGCGTCGTACCGATAATTAATGACGAAGATAGTGAATCTTTGACCCTTTTCGTTGGAAACTTGCTGACTATGTGTGCAAAGGTTTGAAAATGGCAAAATTATTCTACTACATGATTCATACCTACGGAAGGAAGAAGACCTTGTCATTCCTCAGCAACGTACGTCTCATTACTATATCAGATACTCGTATTGTAATGTACTTTTAGATTGTAGACATCAACGTCCCACCTGAAGATCAGCCCAACCACATTCCATCCGCTGCAGTCCAAGCAGCTTATGAGATTTTTATCCTCAACCTCAACGTAGAGAGCAGTGAGGCCGATTACAAAGCTCAAATTCCAACGGGAGAGTCCGAAGATACCAAGACATATGTCTCCCTTGACAGCATATTCGGGAACGCAGGTGAAGAACAAGGTATTATGCCCTTGGAAAAGATCCAGAATTATGTCGAGAGATTGGCTGCTAGCCAGAAGGAAAGCGAGAATGGAAGAGGTCATGCATTCTTCAATGGACGTTATCTGCCGCTGAATGATGTGCGTGTTCGTCCTTTGTCACTGTAATATATTGACTTGGAACCGAAGGACTTCCTTCGTACATTGCAAGCGGAATCTGCGCAGCAAATGCAATGGCTTCAAGAGAAGGTCAGTATTCCCCTCTCCTTCATGGACTAGATTTATGGGCTGTTGTAGATCTACTCTGGCGCTATCTCGGACGAACAAGATAAACATCCTGACATGAGCACCTACTTCTACGATTTACCGACAACGTCGAAACGCCGGAATCGGTATATCATACCTTCTACTTCGGATGGTTTGCAAATTACCAATGTTCCAGAGGTATTGAAATCGTCAGGGCTGGAGAGTCTAGGCGCTGGGAGAGGTGGAGCGTGGATTTATCCTAGTAGGTGAAGACTTCTTGACATGATAATCTGATTTCGACAGTGGGTATGACCCTACATAGAATCGGACGTTGTAATGTCAAGTTTGTTTGTTGTTGCCGATTTCAATACTGCAGCCGGCGAGTGTATCTTGAAGCAGGCTTTGGAATCACTTGTGCGTCTTCTGCCTCTCCCAGGGGATGAGATTTCTGAATCTGAATCTGACCTTGCAGACGGATGATTCGCAAACGCGCATCACGTTCCTCCATAACCCTCCTAGCTCCTCGAACTCCGAAATGACTCTCGTTTCATCGATTCTCGCTTATCTCATCTCAACGTCTAAGCTATCACAAATTACACCTGAGAAGTTCGCTTCTGCGTTTGGCTTTCCCATCAACCCTATTGTTGACGGTGACAAGTCTACACAAATGCCTTTCAAGGCAAATGACGTGTTTTCCAGTCTTGGGATCGACTCATCTGAGTTAACAACAAACAGCACCTATGACCGCTATGTTAAAGCTTCGAGGCTAGCAGCTCGTGCATTTGGCATCAAGAGTGGCGAGACTGGAGTAGTTATCAATGGACGCGTAAGCCTTTCTACTTGGAGCCCAACGATATAGCTGATGCAAAATAAATACCCAGGTCATTTCTCCACTTGTGAAAGATCAGTTCCTCGCTGCGGATTTTTCCATGTTGGCAGATTATGAGTATAGGAAACGTGTTGCACCTGTTGTGCAAGCACTGAAGGCCGTGAAGGAGAATGTTTTGGGGCTTGACAAGTGAGATGTTTCTTTGTTCACATTCGGATGATAACCATTACCGACTATCGCAGGGCATCATATGCAAATCTCGTATCCATGTTGACTTCAATCATCGCGTCAAGCCAACAGCCTGACCCAAGTGAAATTGGACTCTTTGATGCTCCCCTGAGGCCCCGGAGTAGAAATTACAGGCTGTTGGACTCAGAGTATACGTGAGATTTGATGTTACCAGAAAGTAACTGTATGCTGATATCTAATGATTTAGTTCGATTGAGTTCGGAAATAATGAGACGGCCATGTACCATGTCGCTGCTGTTCTTGATCCTTTGACTTCCACTGCACAGAAGTGGTCTAGTATATTGAGTGTGAGTGTCTACAAAATTTGTTTGATGCTCTGCTAATATTATCCATAAATAGTGGTTATCGACAATTCCAGATGTTTTCATCGAAGTTCACCTGAACCCCGCCTGGTACGCAGAGGTAGGCTATTGCAAACTTGTGTGGATAATTCCCTACTGAGGTAGGGGTAGATGCCTCTTAAACGGTTTTATCGTTACAGTGTCATCCCTTCTATTTCATTCGACGAAGCAGGGTGAGTTTAAGTCTTGATATCCAATGTTTTCCTTACATCCCACACTCCAGAAGTGAGATTCCCACGCAAGTAGTCTTCGAGGGTTTGCCAGTCGAGTCTATTTATACTCTCGCAATGGACGTTCCTACTTCATGGCTTGTCCGGCCATGTGAAGCGCTTCACGACCTTGATAATATCCTTCTCAGTCAGCTCTCGGACGATGACACGAGCGTTAATGCAACCTTTTCTCTTGACTACCTCGTTATTGAGGGTCATGCTCGTGAGATTAAGACACAGACCCCTCCGCGTGGCGTTCAGCTAGAGTTGGTGAAAACTAGTGATAAGTCATCAATTGACGATACACTTGTCGTCGCGAACTTGGGGTACCTCCAATTTAAGGCCAAGCCTGGTGTTTTTCAGCTACAAATCCGTGAGGAAGGGCGAGGGAAAAGTATTTTCAAGATGGAAAGCGTCGGAAATGAGGGCTGGAATAGCCCTAGCGTCGAAGAAGGCGGTGATGAAATCACGCTAGTCAGCTTCAATGGCTTGACTCTATACCCCCGTCTAGCAAGGTTGCCTGGTATGGAGAAGGAAGATGTGCTCGAGGAGAGAGAAGAACCCAAGCTGACAATATTTGAAAATTTGGCCAACCAGTTTTTATCTTTGTTCAAGAGGAATATTGTACAGGAGGGCGTTGGCAAGGAGTTTGCTCAGGTGAAGCAGCAGCCAGGTATTAATATTTTTACTGTGGCTTCTGGCTTGCTATATGAAGTGCGTGATATTCCGGCCAAAGGTTCGCCGACACTGACTCTCACACTCGTACTAGCGCTTCGTCTCCATTATGATCTTGAGCGTTCTTCGTAACACTAGTAGCTCCGTCAAATTCTGGTTCATTGAAAACTTTTTGTCCCCTTCCTTCCTAGTGAGTCACTGCCTTGGCTACCGATAGCGTATTAGTACGTGTTTTTGACAAGTTTTACCAGGAATTTATCCCACATATGGCCGAGAAATACGGCTTTGAATATGAGCTCGTCACATACAAGTGGCCATCATGGCTCCGTGCACAGACTGAGAAACAGCGTATAATTTGGGCATATAAAATTCTGTTTCTGGACGTCCTTTTCCCGATGGACCTCAAGAAAGTTATCTTCGTCGATGCGGATCAGATTGTCCGAGCTGACCTTCAAGAACTTATTGATCTTGATCTACATGGTGCGCCGTACGGGTATACACCCATGGGTGATGACAACGTCGCAATGGAGGGATTCAGGTTTTGGAAGACAGGATATTGGAAGGAGTTCCTCAGGGATCTTCCCTATCATATTAGGCAAGTCAGTTGCCTATATTTTTAGATGCTTTTTTACCGCCTTTCACTCTATTTAGTGCCCTGTATGTGATCGATCTTGTCAAATTTAGACAGGTGAGGCGTGGAGTCTCATATTGCACCAGCAATCGACTGATTTGTTCCCAAATGAGATGGCGGCTGGTGTACGTTGACAAAACGACCATTGTACAAGCGACTAAAGTTGCTTCAGGATCTGCTGCGTGGCCAGTATCAGCATTTGTCTGCTGACCCTCATTCACTAGCAAATCTGGACCAAGGTGAGGTCTGCGGATCATTGGTGATTTCAGCATTTATGCTCCTGGCTATGATGATCTAGATCTTCCGAATAATCTTCAACGCCAAGTACCAATTGTATGTAATAGCGATCATCGCCATCATTTTCTGCTCACCAACTGTTGCGTCGCCGGCTAGTTTTCACTCCATGAAGACTGGCTATGGGTAGGTTGACGGGACCATCTTTTGTTCTGGCAAAGATTGACATGTCAGTATCTAGTGTGAAACTTGGTGTACGTTTTGGAAGGCGCTTGTTCTCTATTCTCGTACTCACAGCGATCGTTCCGGTAACCAGGTAGCAAAGATCGCCTGCACCGCGCAAAGACCATCGACCTATGTCAAAATCCTCTTACAGTCTGTTTCATTTCCATCTTCTACGCCTGGGCATTCCTGTTCTGATGAACGTATCCAGAAAGAACCCAAACTTTCACGGGCACGTCAAATTCCTGAGTGGGAAGAGTACGATGCTGAAATCGCGTATTTCTCTCGAGAGTTGGCTCAAGAAGGAAAAATACACTCTCGCCTTGCAACAGCGGGTGCAGATGTCTTGGCGAGCGCAGGAATTGTACCACCAAAATCAGAAATCACAGGGGAGGGTGTCCATACGGATACCGATGATGTACCTGACAGGGATGAATTATAGCTTCAGAGCAATAGCTTGCTATAGACTTGCTATGCGTATTTCACTCGAGAACCGACAAATGGTTGATCTAATGGTTTGAGCACGTCTAATACTGCTGAGTAGCGGTGAGCCCAGAACATTCATGTGATGTACTATCGGGCTCAGTTGTGACTCTCGATTGACGATGGAAAATATGAGTATGCTTTTAGAAACAAGGGAGACCGCAACTACAGTTGAAGCTGTGTCAAAAAGTCTTTGATCCCACCATGGCACCTCAATACGTGGGAGCGAGAACAGCGGTAGTTTATCCAGCCACCCCAGCCTCCTGAAAGCCTCTAGGACTCCCTGAGAATACTGATTTTACGTGCCTTCAAAGGTTCAAGGCAATAGGTTGATCGACGTAATTAATATAACTGTCCCTAGGTTTTACCTATTGGTCTGATTGCCCTGTTGTCAGCACGTACATATCAGCGGGAGCTTTGCTCAGGTAAAACACCCCTCACGTCGAAGAATGTCTTCTGATTGCGTCAGCAGAGTGGAAGCAGTGACTTCGACCAAATATAAAAACAGCAAGTAAAGGTGGATAGTGAAGAGATATTGTCAGTGACGGATTTATAGACATTCACACATTTCAAATATCATTCCATCCTAACTTAGTTCCTAGATTTGAAATTGAAAAAATAATTTATAAAATTCTTCTACGATATTCAAATAAATTAGTAGTGAAAAATAAGAATAAAAAAACGTTACAGTATATTTCGGATAGCGTAATCCCACACAGTGTTCTCGATATTGTGATTCATGTACTTCACCCTTGGACGTTTGACTTTCTTTGCCTTCGAAATGAATTGTCTCACAGCACTTACGCCGGCAGCACTATCAACGAGGGTGCTGTGAGATGCCTTGAACAATGTGAAGGATAAGTCGACAAGATCCGGGGCATAGATACAACGAAGAAGATATGTTATTTGATGGAGGTATCCCGATACTCGAAGGGTCAGGAGATTTGGAAGTTCTATCGTGTTTTCCGAATACAGTGCTCTCGTAACCGTCAGTTCTCCCTCAAACTCTAGTTCCAGTAAATTCGGAAATTGATTGAGGACAGCCGGAAGCGTGTCGGGTCGGCAGCAAATAAGCTTTAGTGAGATTATCTGCCGCCAAGGCATAGTCATTTCGGTCATGGCCTCAGGGGAACAAGACGTCAACGTCAATTTCGAGACTCCAGATTGGGCGAATACATCTTGCAGTAGCCGAACGGGTCCATTGATAGAACCGAAGCCGAGGCTTTGAAGGATAGGAGTGCTGCATCGTATCATATGGGTCCAAGGTGTTAGGACATCCATAGGGGTGAAGAAGAACGCCTGTCGCCATCTCTGCGTATGGAGACAAAGGCGTCCGAGCACAGCCTCAGATACAACACCCTGCTGAAGCCAAGGAAAGGGAAGACCGATAACGAAATCGATGGGAATGGGTTTCGAAAGCGCAAGACAAGTGTCGAGAAACTGCAATCGGCTATTGAACTGGTGTCTGATTACATGAAGGGACGATACATCGAGGACGATTTTTGACCAAAGTCTCGGAGTGTTCAAAGCAATTTGACGCCAGCGATTACAGACGTGGGCAACGGCCCAGGCAAACGAGGTTGGGAGCGTATCGAAGGTATGATCGTAGAATGAGAAGATGTTGCCGAGCAGCTCTGGAGGGAGGCGATGGATAGGAGAATCGAATAAACTAGGGTCGAGTCCAAGTCCATTGACGAGGAGTGGCGTTTCCATAGGAGTTCTGACTCCTGTGTTCTTGTTCTTATTGGGACACAGAACCTTGACAGACAATAGTTTATGGCATTGCTCAGGCAGGTCATCACCAACCATCATTTAAGTCAAACCTGGAGAGGACTACTCAGCTTGAAAGTCAAGTGTAAATAATATTGTGGCTTACTAGTAGATCTCAATAGTGTCAGGCAACAAGTACCTTTTTGCTCCATAAATTTAACCTAAGCCCAATCAATTCCTGCTTATCAAAAAGATGCTGCCATCTGATAGCTGATGGTGAAACCCTGATTCTATGAGCAAGATCAGAAGTTCCTGCAGCATATTATGCTGGTGCTAACTTACCACACCAATCAATGACCAAAATCTCATGCTTGTGCTAATTATAGCACTCTCTTCAATTACCTAAAATCTGTATAACACCATCACTAACTGAATTTTCAGAGGCCATAAGTTTAAAATAATATTAAAAGAACATTAACTAAAGAATACAACTAAGAAAAGATTCAAAATCTTTTTGCCACAGCAGTTCTAAACATCAACTGATGAAGAACCACTTGTAAAACAAAGAGATCAGAAAAAATGGATCCCCCGACAACATAAGCCAGCAGTGCAGCAGCAAAGTCATCATGTCCAAAGTCATGCAAGCAGAGGACAACAGAACTGGGGCTGCAAAAATTAGATAACCAAAAATGGAGGCGGTGCCTCCATAATAGTGGTTAAACTATTAAGAACAGATACTACACTTGATCTAAGCCAAAAGGCCAGAGTGGTAAGTTGTTCAGATCTCGGAGAACGAGCTATATAGTGTGACTCAAACGCGCACGGGCCATTTCCATATATATCATTGTAGGTATTGATGGATTGTTCGGAAAATCAACAAAAATTAAATAGAAACATATGTTTCCTCTTTCTGATATCATTAGGTAATGAATTGTGAATCACTGCGATCCATTTTCGCAACCACTAAGGTGCCCACAACGTATCATCCACTTTCCTCCTCTGGCACTCGCTCCCATAAACCTCGTTCTTCTCAAGTACATTGAACAACTTCTCTACCCTTGTTACGAGTTCTCCAACTTCTTTGATCCTTGGATTCGTTTATATTTAGCACAATGATGCTCTGCGATGAGTCGATCAAACTTTTCTTTATGCTCCTCCTATTTTGTTCGTATCACGTTCACAAAACTAGGAGTGTGCTGCTGATCTCTCCCAGGAAAAAGAAATGCGCAAATTACGCAAACGGACCAGATAATGCTGAAAGCTATCTCGTCATTTTGCGTACCTCACCTTTACTCCTCTCTCACAAACGGTGGCCCCTTTCTCTTCACCAAATTCTCGATTCCTTCCCAAACCCGTGGTCAACCGTTTCTGTCCAGAAAACGCATTCCCCATTCGAGACATATGGTTTCGGACCTGCAAAATCTTTCCATTTGTTTGGGGATCATAATCTGATATCCCCCATTTTGTAAAATGGCTCGTGCGCCAAAGCAGACCCAAGCGGGTGGAAGATGATCGGGATGTTTGATTGACACTGAACTCATAAGTGAAGGCATCTTGGAGAGCAAGTCAGTGTGTGTGTTTGAGTTCCAAACCGATGTGGCGCAAGAGAGTATTCAACAAAGGCAGTACAGCGGATCCCGGGGTGTGTAACTGTTTGCTTTAGATTACGCAACAAAACACATCGATCGCTTGATAGGTGACGTGTTAGTGGCTAGTAAAAGGGGAAATTACAGATGCGATGATACTACTAGGCGATTACTAGACAGAAGGAAAGGCAACGATATCGTTTAAGTGTGAGTAAGTAGAAGAAATAAACCGGTACAAATGGGAAGGTTAGAATGGAGAGGGTTGACTCCGAACAGGAGGGCTAGAAATGTGATCCCAACCCTCGAAGGACAAGGATGGTGATGCAAACTACAGGGTGACAGAAAAAGAGATGCAAACGAGGAGTGGAAGAGTGTTCCTGAAAACAAGCACCATTGACGTACTCCCAAAAAAGGAGCAAAAATCGATTCAAAAGTGGGAGACGAAAAACGAGTGCAAACATATAAATTCATCCCAAGAGTTTGAATTTTGAATTTTGCTTCTGCTTAACCCCGAGCAGACGACGAACCTAACGATTCGCCTTCCTCCACACTCATCGCTGAAGCCGTCTCCGATGAGATACCACTCCCACCCACACTCTGTACCTCTTCTGGATCCAACCAACTCTCCTCAACGGTCGCCTTGACCCTCCTCACATACTCCTTCATATTCTCCCTATATAACTGGGCTGCCTCCGCGTTCGCAGGACTGTTCGGGTTTGGATCATGTAGCAGACTTTGTATACTCGTCAAAATTGCAGCAACATCATACGTCGGTGACCATCTGTTCTGAAGAATATCGAGACAAAGTTCCCCATTGGCATAAACGTTCGGGTGGAACATTCTCGATAAGAATTTTACAGATGGTGGTTTGTTGGGATAGGACTCGTCGAACGTAAGTAAAAGTTTGAATGTGCCATCCTCAAAAGGTGTGTCGCCTGCAAGAAGAATTTCCCGGAACAAAACAGGAGGTCAGTGAAATCAACAAATGAGGATCAGGCTTGCGTAGACATCAGTTGATGATGCACGCGAGGTGCCACTTAGACAGGATAGGCTAACCTGGACCAAAGATGACGGCATTCCAGAGCATAATATTGTCGGGGCAGGGGCTACCTGAGACACCGCCTGGGGGATCTGTCGAAAGACGTTTAAAGTCGCGAATGAGACGTCTTCTGCAATTGGTCGACTGGTCCCAATATCAGTTCCTTGGCCAAGAATGAATCTGAGAGTAGAGCAAGTAAGCGCACCATGACTACAGACTAGTATTGTCGGGGGCGTGATGGAATAGAGAAACAGAGGTGGAAGGGCTACAATACGGTCGGAAGGGAGGCTGTGTCCTGCATCGCCACTCCACCTCTAAATATAGGCACAGCACAAATCTACCGCAGACGCAGAGTGTCTGCAAGGCCGAATAAGGATACTACTTTATAAGTATCGCGAAATCTGTTGCAGTCCGCTGATTGAGCATTTGGTTAACGTATAAAGAATAACAACATTTGCCGTCATTTGCCGTCATTTTATCAGTCGAGTGACATTTAGTTTGCCCTTACTATTGTCACAGACTTTGAATCACCAGTTCACGCTGGATAGACGTCTATTGCAGCTTCTGTTTGATTCAGTTTTCTAAGCGTCTACGTTTTCGGTTATGAGTATCAGGATGGATATGATTGTGATACGGTGGATCTGGTCAACCATGATTTACAGGTGCAAATCTGTGCGAATTTGACCAGATTCAATTCACAGGCCTTTCAAAAACAATCTGGCAAAGTGATGGTTGAGTAGATCCCGTGGTAAATTAAGTCTGTTTCAAATTCATTGTCAAAAACTGGCAAGTTCGAAGGTGACAATGAGTTGAATCCTTCAGATTCGAATCCAAAATCCTCGAAGCATGACACACTGCAGTGACTCAATAACGGATTACCCACTGATCTATCAAAAGCAGCATGACCTCACTTCCTGCTTAAAGAAATATTTGGGTATATCTAAACTCTCACTGACAGCCCTCCAAACCTTTCTACAGCCATAGAATGATAGATAGAATCTGACATCATCTCACAAGCTCTCAAGAAAGAGTGATTCTACAATTTTGTCACTTACAGAGAAGGAGATTAAATTCTATTGTTGAAGAGAACTTAAAGGCCATGTTAGAGGAGCTCTGCAGAAAATCAGTGAAGGCCTCTTGAGTTTTGTAAAGAGCTCAATTTTTGGAGCTTTTGCAACTCAACAACCATGATAACTGTCATAGACCACCTTCCAAGACATTTGATGTTGAAAGAAACAAATGCACAGCAGCATGGTGCAGTATGGACAACTGATGACTGTTAGGGCAACTAGGCAAAGACTGCAGAGTTTCATTGGAGTTTATAACTCCTCCAGGGAAATCCTAAGTGTTATTGTCTAACAGTGTTATATACATGATTCTCCTCCAGAGAAATCCCAAGAAAACAGAATAGAGTTTCCCAGAGGTAACAGCTACTCTAAGTACCTAGAAGTCTATTCCAATTAAGTGGGACATTAGATAGAACATTTGGTAACCTAACTACAAAATGATGAAGCTGTATGATTAGGAACATTGCTAGATAGTGGGGACTCATTAGTTAATAGCTGAGAGAGGCAGGTCAATGGTTATGAGAAAGCAAGTAGGCATCTACAGAGGTATTACAGAGGTCAAGAGAGTCTGACAGTGATATTAGTAGAACTTGGGGGAAAAAAGAATTATGGATTGGCTAAGGCTTTATATCAGATAGGATTTATACTAGGAGATGAAAGCCCACAGGATTGGCTCAGAGATACATAGAATATGGAAACACCATGTAATGAGCTTGGTAATATGAACTTGTCAGAATAATCTTGGCTTCAGCTTATATGCTATACTATCTATCTACCATGTGGTTGCAACTTCATTTAATAGAGGTTTTCTTTGTTAATTATCAGACTAGCAAATTATAGTGTAACTACTATTCTTATATACAAGTCAGATATATAGGAGATGCTTGGAGGTTGTAGTATATAGCCCTAAGCAGAGGTTTTAGTGGTGAAACACTCAAAGGGATTGAATAGGAGAATAGGAGAATTTTGCCATAAAAGACTAAGTTTAATAGGAGTATTCCTGTTATAAAAGATTAGATATATGAGTTGTTGTATCACTGCCATGGTACTAGAATTGTAAAGAGTGGACTTGGTTTTATTTTATTTTCTTATCTTCATTTTTTCTTTTCTTTCTTTTATTTTATTTGGGAATTAGGGATAGAGTTTAGTGTAATGTTACATGTCATGATCACATTGCTACATAATCACACACCATGATAGAAAATAGTAGAAGGTTATGAAAGAGATGACATTATACAGCATATATACCATATGTTGATCTTAAAGCAAATATATGGCTATTTAGAGTAGGCTAAAGTAGTAAAGTATAGACTATTAGGTTTTAGTATATAAGGTAGACAATCCTGTACAGAGTTCTCTATTAAGTTCCCTTGTATTAACCCAATATAAGGTTCTTCTTATTAACCCACACTAAGATCTTTAAGTTGTAATATATAGAATAAACTTAATATATGATACTTTAGCAAATTGTTAGATATGGTTCATATCAGGAGTACAATATGAAGTATATATATAATACCAGCTAGATGTCAAAGCTAAGCTTGACATTGTATACT
>Ga0157357_1000572_pt1 | contig 15603 bp, 25 predicted proteins | sample AttcapACBM1_FD_111485 | JGI IMG/M metagenome (GOLD analysis project Ga0157357, IMG submission 111485) | Fungus gardens microbial communities from leaf cutter ant in Botucatu, State of Sao Paulo, Brazil - Atta capiguara ACBM1 | ecosystem: Host-associated > Fungi > Mycelium > Unclassified ... | reverse complement strand
CTACGATTGGCACGAAGAGAACAGTCGAGCCGTCTTTAAGGTGCCTGTTCATATGAAACTCAAGGTTATCCTGTGACACGTCACCGCCATCGATGCGAAGCCGCAGACGGGTTTTATAGAAATCTCGTTTGAACTCCGGACACTGAGCAAGCAGAAGCCGGAGGCCTTGAGAAGGTGTATCGACGTTCAGAGTGATTTGGCGGAAATGTCGTCGGAGATTCCCCGCAAATCTAAAGATGAGCATTGTTCATGCCTCCAAATAGAGTGCGTCAGCCTTACATAGGCTTGCCGATAGGGCTCGCGGCGGCTGAGGCGCCCAGCCAGTTCGTGATGGAGTACGGTGTTGTCTCCAAGCCAGAGCATTGCGTGGCAAGGGTCTGACTCAGGGAAGGCGCGCCGAATGATCACGTCAGCTGGCAGAATGTCGGCCGGAGCAACTTCGTAAAATCCGTTGGCTGCCATATTCTTCAGGTAGAGGTTTTCACCCCTCACCCACCAACCATTAGTGCGCTCAAAGTCTGGCAGGTCGATGCCGCATAGGTGGTAGGCGTCCCGAAAGAGCGTGTAGCAATCCATTACGCCATGTTCGAAACGGCGTCCCAGCAAATGCGGTACTGGTCTGAACTTTCTAAGCCTGCCGGCGCTCGCCAGCCACCACTCAATGCCGGTAGAAATCTGCGCCACCCTGTCTGCAGCAGAAAGAACGAGCTTTGGCTCTAGATGGGAATGAAAAACGGCGGTTATTTCTCCCGCCGCTTCCGCTCTCATCCAGTCTGTGTCGCTTATGCGAAAGTTCCGCCCCGGGTCGATGTGTTGGTTATTACAACGGATTAGCCGGTCGCCATTAACAATAAGTCCACACACTTCATCCCGGGATAGCGCAGCATATGCCAGGCATTCAGATTCAATCATCAGGACACCTTGGCAGAGCCGGGATAGCCGCCATAAGGCAGCGCTTCAGGTTTAGGGAACCTCAAACGGCAACCAGTCAGGTGCTTCGAGCACTTATCACGTGACAGGTCTGAAGTCGGCTTATCTTTCTCATCCGCAACCGGCCCTCCTGAATAGCCACAACCATCGCCGCGGTAAACCCACTGGCAGACATCCGCCAGAATGGTTCTCGCCGGGATAATGGCGTTATCGCAGTCGACCGGCGTTGCGAGGTTATAGGTGACTATCTCGAATGTCTCTTCTGCCATCTCCTCAATGACGTAGCGCGATACTGCCTCCATCGTCGGATCAGCATCAGCGTTCCCGTTCGGGAAATTGACCGCATCCAGATGCTTTACCAGCACCTGACGGCGCGTCACCACCGCACCAAGCGCATCATCGAAATCGTGGTTGATGCCGGTGATAAGGCCGGTAATGTTCGCCACCTTCATTGTCGGTCGCGAATACGTCCCCTCCGATTTCACCTCAAAACCTTCAACGGCGATCGGATAGGCCGAGTAAGCGCGCCCCTGCCAAATGACATCGTTGTAATATCCATTGGTTCCAGCGTGGAAGCGAATTACGTCGCCACCGAATGACTGCAGGTCCACTTCGAACAGGTCGAGCATCGCGCCAACGCCCGAGTCAGTACTCTCGATGATTAGTTCTGCTGGTATGTCTCGCATATTGCGTCCATTAAAAAGGCCGCCAAATAGCAGCCGTAGAATAATTACTGATCGAATATCAGGATGTCGCTGATAGACAGTTAAGGATATGTTGAGTATTCAGCCCGTCCATGTTTGGGCATGGCCGCACACTGCAATGAGGGATGGCTGATTACCTCTGGGAAGGTAAGTATATGTACGACAAACAATATGTGGACTTCTTGTTTACAATGGATGAAGAAATACCAGAAGCAATTGCATTTGAGTTTGTTGCTATGAAGCAACTGGTAATAGCAATTTTCGGAATGCTAGAACCATATAAACGCAAAAGCATTATTGATAGCCTGTCTAAAATTGATACGCCACAGATGAAAGATCTTGTTAAAAATCTTGAACTTATACCTAAACAATAATTGTTAATGACATTTTTGATGCATAATGTTTTTGTTTTGCGGCTTTAATATTGGCCGCTTTTTCATCTTTCTTATACAGTAACCCACCTGGGCGACGTGCATTCTTGATTACTTCGGAAGAAAAATCCTTCACCATCTTTGCAATCTCTTCTGTAGTTGCGCTGGGCAACGTTAGATTTGCCACTTTCTGTTCCAACGCTTCGATACGTTGCTCTAATGTCATAGTAATTCTCCTAAGTTATCGTGGGACCTGCTCAAATGTGGCTGTCAGCTCATGCTGATTACCTGTCTTCTTCAGTGACCATGAGCGGCACACATACAGTCTCTGCACGCCGCTATCTGAGGGAGTCCAGTAGAACGCCTCAACGGCCATTCGTGCTTTCAGGAAGGCTTCTGCGGCTTTAGCTGAGTTTGGTCGAGTGCATTTCGCATCGTCATAACCAACGAACGTCAGCGAATAGCTGTCCATCAGCGGGTTAATGCCCTTAGTCTGACGCTGCTCGTAGCCGTCACCAAACTTTACGACAGCCACATTTGGCGCGCGCGAGACTGTGAAGCCCTTTTGAGGGCTCCATGTGAAGGTTTCTGGCATGGGATTTCCTGTTATTTTCGAGGTTGAAGCATGCCACCCGGGCGAGTGCTCTGGTCTTTCATCTGATAAAGGGCAACCTGCTTCATCATCCCTGCCATCTTTTGCATAGTTGCGTCATCGATTCCATTCGTGGTCTGGACGTTGAAAGTGACATTGAAAACATTGCCGCCACCATTTTCTCGCCCGCCGCCAATATCCCGATTGCTAATCACCGATCCGTTATCCCCAGGAATCATGTATTGGCTGCCGTTGCTGGCCTTGAATATTTCAGGCTTACCGCCCTCACCTACACGGTACATGCTGCTGGCATTGACGGGGCCGCCGTGCTCGCGAGCGCCACCCATAGAGATACTGCCAATACTGGTCAGGAGGGATGCGCCAGCACTGGCTATCGCAGCATAGTTAGCGAACTTTTGTGCAGGTGTCAGAGCGGTTGGGTCTGCCATGGCTTGGGAGATTGCCAGTTGCAGGTTAAGCGCGGCCTGAGCAACGGCAAAACCTTTACTCAGAGCGAACATAGCCTGATAAGCGCCGCTGCTCTTACCTGCAGCACCAGCCGCTAGGTTATCGCCAGACACGTTATATAGCTTCGCGGTTTTGCCGATTGGCAAAACGGTCTGAACGCCCATAAGGTCATTGACGATTTCCATGCCAATTTCCTGATCGCGCATCTGAATAATCTGGCGGTCAATCTCAGCCCAGAACTCGCGGGTAAAGCCGCCGATGGCATTCGCTGCCAGCATTTCATGCGTCATGCGCGTGCGGAACGCGTTGACCATCATGTCGTGCTGAGCGTTGAAGATGTCACGGTTCGCCCACAGCTCGTTCCAGTGCCCGCGCAGTCGGCTGTTAGCAGCCAGTGTTTCAGCGGTAAAATACATTCTTATTCTCCTGATTAAGCGCCAGAGGCCGCGGCAACGGTGCCGACGCGCATACGTACGCGGATAAAATCGGTAGTGCTGGCGGCAATAGTCGCGTCATCCTGGCTGTAGCCGATAACCGAGTCGGTATCAGATGTGGCCTTCGTGAACTGACCGTTCGTGCCGAGCTTGATCGGGTCGTCTTTACCGTAGGTGCCAGCAATACACAGTAGCGCCAGCTCGCGGCCTTCTTCCACGTAGTTACCTACGGCAGAGTCGCCAGCCGGTACTGCTTCAGTGATTTTCAGACCCTGGTGGTATGCAACGTCAATGATGTAGAGACGACCAGCCAGCGCGGTAGCCTGCGCAAACTCATTGTCGTCGTTGATGACAGCCGCAGTACCCGGCAGCAGAGCTGCAGCAGTAACGCGGGTTTCGGTCTTGTACAGAGACTGACCGTCGATGTTAACGCGACGATAACGTGGCATTATGCAGCACCTCCGAAGTAAGCGGCCGGATCAGGTGCGCCGGTCACGGGTGGGTTTTTGGCAGAATTGGTGCCCAGCGGGGCCGCTTCACCGAGCGACTTAAACATCGCATCCAGCGCTTCACCTGACAGAGCATTAGCGACGATTTCGCCATGTACTGCGGCTACAGCATCACGCTTAGTTTTCTCTTCAGCGCGTGAGTTAGCAGTCAGGGAGTCAGACAGGGTTTTCTGGTTTGCCTGAATGCCTGCCAGTGCTTCGGTAATTGGCTTCAGTGACGCTTCATTGTTAGCAGCGATAGCGCCGCTGACGATAGTGCCAATCTGTTCCAGTTCTTCTTTGGTTAAAGGCATATCGCCCTCCGTTTGGTGGTTTGTTGCAGGAGCATCCTGCGGTATAAAAAGGGATTTAACTTTGTTGGCCACGATGGCGACCCACGATTCCTGTCGAGCAACTTTAGAGCCGGTATCGTCGAATGTGATCTTGCCGCCTTCGGTGGTGTAGCCGTAAACCTGCGCATCGCCACCGTTACGGATGACAATCGCCTGCGAATCTGTAAAGTCAGCAATCCACGCGTAATCGTCTGGCCCGGTGGCAAACTTGTCGCGTGCAGCCTGCTCAAGGCGCCGCTCAAGTTCGCGGTATGATTCGCCAATCAGTGCGCCAGAGTTGGATTGCAGCGTTTTAGCCTGGTCAGCATTCACCATCAGGCCAACACCCTGCTCAGGCTGTGCAGCACCATCCTCATGCAGCAGAATGGCGTCATGGTCCATTGCGTTGATTTTGGCTACCCACTCAATGCCCTGCGCCTTCTGCTCAGCGCTGGCATCCAGTTGGTCAAGGAACACAGCGACACTGGTATGAATTGGTGGTACGTCTTCGCCTCGTTCGATGGCGGCTACACGCTCAAGCAACTCCCGTCCGCCTTCGCTCTGGTTCGCTACAGTGGTATCGACCCATTTTTCCGCATAGACGCGGTTACCAGATTTCTTGACGTTGCGATTCCATGCGCCGATGTGGCCTGCGTTGATACCTTCAGGTGAGAAAGCGGAAACAAACTGTCCGTCTACAGTTGGGTGACCTAGCGGTGCCAGCGTGCCTTCAAGCCCCTGATAGTGAGCGTCGATTTCAGATGCCGGATACAGGCCGCCGTTCATCACAACGTTGGCTGGCAGTGTGTAGCTCGGCAGCACCAGATGCGGCCGGCCGTTGTACGTTTCCCGGCGAATAGCCTGACTGTTCACCCTGGTGGTGACGTTGACCTGCATAGTCATGGTTATCTCTCGATTAAGCCGCGTGCTTATGGTCGCAGCAGTGATGTGATTTGTTGGTTGCCATGCGCTTGCCCCATGTCTGGTTAAACTCTTTCTTGGCGATATCGATGACGGATGAATTGAGCGGAACGCCCTTCTCATCAACCAGCACAGTGACCTGAGAGCATTTGCAGTTAATCGCGTTGCCGTTGACGCTGTACCAGTCGCGCACCTCTTCCGAGGTGTAGAGCTTGCCGTGGCGCAGAGCGTGCGTCTGGCGCGTTGTGGGGCTCAATGCAGACAGGTGCAGCAGCATGACATTTAGCCCGAGATCATCACTGGCTGAGTCATGCTCATCCCAGCGTGCGCGGCGTAGCGCCGTGGTTATCTCAGTTCGGGCAATGCGGTTAGCGCGCCCCTGCTCAATGCCAACCTGATCACGAATACGCCGGGCCACTTCTTTCGGGTTTTGCCCCCGACCGATGCCGTCAGTCAGTACCCGTGACAGGTTCTGCTTAACATCGGCCGACAATCCTTTCATCTCTTCAAACGTGCGCGCCCTGACCAGCACCAGCCGATTCTGGTAGGCATCACTGAGTAGTATGTCCTGCACGCTGCCGCGATAAGCCTCATAGGCTGCCGACTGCTGAGCAAGGTTGGCAAATTCCTGCGCCGTGCCGCGCTGATACGACGGGGACACGTAATCCTGAAACAGCCACGGATTGAACTCTCCGCCCTGCAGCAGGATTTCATCAACGAGTGAATCGCCGCTCTGCAACAGCATTGATGAAAGCATGGTCGGGTCTAACTGGAAGGTATATCGCTGGTTTACTGCGGGCTCTGCTGGGATGCGGTTGATGAGTTCAATGTATCGTGCGCTGATTTGCTTAAGACGCCTTCCGTATTCACGCATTGCGCCGCGTTCAAGGCGGTCAACACCGGTGGGGTCGAGCTTATTGGCCGGCAGTATTGCTGGTTTCGGCTTCCTCTTCAGTTTCGCCATCTTTCTCACTCTCCGGTAATGGCTCGCTGCCACCTGGCTCATACCCTGCGGCCAAGCGAATCTCACCCACAGTGAACACCTGCTCGCCAGAGGCTAGAGATGTCTGGTTGATGTTGCTCATCTTCACCGCGCTATCCAGCTTGTCAGATGGTGACTGCTCGTTGAGTTCATCCCAGACGATGCTGAACTTAGCCACCGGCTTTATGATCTGCAGGTAGGTGAGCTTGTCGACCATATCTTCGGCATCGAATGACAGGTCGCCGCGGCGTGACTGGCAGCGGCCATTGAAATAAATCTGGTCTTCCGTACTGGCTCGCTCGCCTGACTGGTTACCGACGATGATTCGCGATGGCATATCAACTGATGAGCTGAATGTCTTCAGGTTGACGTCATAGGTCGGTGACGGATCAGAAACCGCGTTGACCATTGAGGTTACCTGCGCGCCCTGTGTAATCAACAGCGTGTCGTTGCCGCGGTTAATCTCCCGCGCTGCTTCGTTGTAGCGCTCCTGCAGCTCATCGACCGTGACGCCATACATCGAAGCAAGATTATTGAAATCGACCTCTTTATCGAAGTTGATGTTCTGCTGGCGGGCCGCATTCTTCAGGAATGACTCCCCCGAACCGCCTTCAACTTTCTCCAGGCTGACGCAGGCGTTGTACCCCGGCTCAAGGAAGCCGATAGCATCATCAGACATATCGCCGATAATCAGGACGCGATCGGGGTGAATGTTGCGCTGTGCTGTGCTGCCGTCAGATAGTGACTCGGTGTACTGCCACATAGTGATAGTGCCGGAATTGTCCCGGGTGCCAACTTTAAGAGCGCTAGCCCATACCGGCGTAATCTTCTGCAGCGCCTTTCCTTTGACAGCTGGCTCATCCCACTTTTTGCTGTCTTTAATATGCAGAAGAATGCCACCCCAGCGGCCAACCAACCGACGCTTATCGGCTTCAGCGAATGCACGCCAGAATCGGTGGGTGAATACCTGATTGCTGGACTTCTCCCACGCAGTAAGTTCTCGGGAGTCTTCAGACTGCTCACCTTCAATAACTTGTGGGTTCGTTCTCCAGCAGTTCGATACCAGCTTATTTACCGCGCCGTGAGCAATACCGCCGCGACGATAGAGTTTGTGCAGATCATCAAACGTCAGGTCTTCTTTGAAGCCGTATTCGCACCACGCACTTTCACGTTTCGCGTCCAGACCCATGCCGGGGTTAAATGCCATGGCGCGCGCACGGGCAAGTCTGACGTCATTCAGCGCGTGATTGACGGCTAGCGTTAATTTGTCAGTCATGGTTTGTCCGTCGGTGGGTTACCTGCCCTGCAGGCGTTTTGGAATCATCATGCCCATTGGCTGAGCGCCACCTAATTCAGTGAGTGCGTAGACCATCGCATCGAGGCGATCGGGCGACTTTTTTGCAGTGGTTGGCACGTACTCCATCAACTGGTTTTCCAGCACATAGAGATTTCCACGATTAGCCACCCGCCCCTGCTCATAGAGCGCAGATATTGGTTCGGCTCGGGCATATTTACCTTTGCTGGCGTGCACGCGAATAACGCGCCCCTTAAAACCAGCATTCCGCAGAGTTTCCTCTGCCATGTCCCCGCCTTGATTGGTTTCGATAACGATCGCATCAGCATCATGCTCTTCGTAGGCAAACATCGCCTTTTTCGCCCAGCCAGCTGGTGAGAACTTGCCGCTGTAATCCGCATCCACAGTGAATTGCTTTTTGTCTCCGGCGCCATAAGCGCTGGCAACCACAATTCCCGACTCATCGCTTTCTTCGCTATTAGTTGCCTGCGGGTCTATTGCGACGACTGTGCGCACCTTCTCATGCTTGATGTTGAGGGCATGAGACGCGCTGATCATCGCTTCGGTCCACAAAGCGCCTTCAGCATTGAATCGGCGAGGCTTCTGCATGTACTGCGCTTCGGCAGTGCGTCGATGCGAGAACAACGAGATGCGATGTGATTCGTTGTGCTTGAAAGGCCACAGCCAGCCATCAGGCAGGCCATGATCAATTGGTATGGCGTGAGTGTTATCCGGATACTGCTCGGTATAGCTTTGGCTGTTGTCGATCAGCACTGGCAAATTCAGGTGATGCCACTTCTCACCGCTTCCACCATGCAACAGGTAGCCACTCAGGTCGTGGTAGTGGATGCGCTGCATAATCACGATCATCGGCGTTGTTTCAATCGCCAGGCGTGATTTGATGGTTTCGTTGAAGCGGTTGTTCACACCATCACGAACGGTTTCGCTGTAGGCGTCATCTGGTTTAACCGGGTCATCGATTATCAGCGCGCCCTGCCAGCCTGGCTCCATGTGACCGGCACGGAAACCCGTTACCTGACCAGCAGCTGAAGAGGCATAAACGCCGCCGCCAAACTCATTCCACCACATTGCCTTACTGTCTGCGTCGTCGCGCAACTCCATCGGCCACATGCTCTGGTAGGCCTTCGACTTAATCATGCCGCGCGCGGTAGATGAGTTGAGAAGCGCCAGATTGTGCGAGTAGGATAGATGCATGAAGCGGGCACGATTGTTCAGCGTCAGACCGCGCCCCATCATGTTTATGGTCGCCAGTTCGGTTTTGGTGTAACCAGGTGGAACGTTGATGATCAGGCGTGTTATCTCGCCACTGATTACGCGATCGAGCGTTTGCTGAATCACTTTGTGGTGTGGAGCGACAATCATCTTGCCGCCGGTTCGCTGCTTGAAGAAGTATCGGGCGTAGTACAGTCCATCCTCTTCACACTCTAAACGGCGCGCGTAATTCTTCTGCTCAGCAGTCGTCATCCTCCAGCATCTCCCGCCGCGCAGCTTTATATTCGTCTTTGGTCAGAACAGCAGTCTCAATCGGTCCGCCATTTTTTCCTGTATGCTCGTGTGATGCCTGCTCTTTGAATGCCATCACACTGATGTGCTTACCAAGCAACTCAAGGTTCTTCACCTTATCCGGCCACTTAATCTTCTTGAGAATGTTTTCCATCGTCGTTTCGTCAAAATTGGTGACGGTGGTGAGTATGTCTAAGCCACTCAGCGTGGTGCGCCATACCTTCGGCCATTCGTGAACCATCTTTAGGCCGCCGTCATCTTTGAGGATGTCGAGAACATCCATTTCGTCGATTTCAACTAAGCGGCGAAGCACGTAATCTGCGTTTACCTCTACCCTTTCGTTACGCTCTGATTTAAGGTCGATGATGCGTTGCGCAATGTCTGGTTTTGTGAGGTTTTCACTGCCAATCTTACGGGCGGTGTTATCGCTGTACCCCGCCCGAATGGCCGCTTGCGTGGCGTTCAAATCGATGAGGTACTCGCGACAGAACATTTCTTGTTTGTCGGTGAGTGCCATTAACTTTTCACTTTGGGGTTTGGAGGTTTATATGTCAGAGACTTTCACAGATGGCACCGTTGTTCAGCTCAAGTCAGGCGGACCACTAATGACCGTAGGCTGGTACGATGACGAAAGAGAGCAGTACCATTGTGAGTGGTTTGTTAAAGATGAGCGTAAAGCTGGATTTTTTAATGGTCCGTCTCTCAAGGAATACAAAGAAGAAGGCTGGTAACAGAAGCTTAGGCGGCCAGTTTAGCTTTGGTCGCCATTTTTATTCAAATAAAACCGCCCGGAGGCGGCTATAACTTACTTTGAGTTTTCTCTGTAATGCAAACGACATTGAGTTACTACATGCTCCATGTCCATGTTTGAGTTAAATGATTTAGCTGCATAATTAACCCAAATAGCATGTAAACCTGCGTTAGTATTAACAACTACCTGCTTGTGTGGCACAACGTACCATGAACCTTTATCAGCAAAATCATCGCGATAAATATCATATTTGAAACCCTCATCGATGTTGCTGGCCTCACTTATGAGGATTGTTTTTACGAGAGTGTGCATGTTTTCCATAGATACCTCTGAATAATGAGTATCCATAATCCTACAGACTCTATGAAGTTTAAAGCATCATCAGGCGCACTCGCAAATGCGCCTTGTGATGATGCCGCAGTGATTAGTCGGACTGTGCGGCTAACCAGTCTGCAGCAGATCTCATTTGTTTGATTGCTTGGGCTTTAACCACCTTTTCTAACTCAGCTAAAGTTGTTTCCGCCTCATAAGGCAACTTCAGGTACAAAGACACGTTTTCACCACCCGAGTCGGGATCGGTGTAAATCGTCACTTCAGCGTAGACAGATTTCCCTTCAACTCTGGTGAAATTTCCAATCTCAATTTCCATAATTCTCTCAGGTAAAAGCATTTACCGGAGATTATGCATTAGTGTCAGCTGAGCTGAAACGTGAAACAGAGCGATATCATTTCAGGCATTGTTCTCTGATGTACTGCTGCAGCCCGGCTATTTGCTTTCCGGCGACTTCGATTCGCTCTCTGAGGGTGAAATAATCCCGTTGAGCGGCGTCAGTAAGTCGGGCGCTGGCTGCATCATCCATGCCGGAGGTGCCGGTGGCGGATTGTTTCGCGCAGGTGGCGTTGAGCTGCAGCCGGCGCTTACCAGTAGCAACGTCATCATGCAGCTGATCGATAGTCGCTTTAGCATCGGCTAGTTCCTTCGTGTATTTCTCATCGAGCGCGGCCACATCTCGTTGGCGCGCCTGCATGTCGGTGATTGTGTCATTTGCTTGCTTCAGGCTCCTGGTTGCAGTGTCGCGCTGCGCCTTGTAGTCAATGGCATTGCCCCGGTAGTAGAGCGCAAACGCAGTCGAGGTGGCGCTCGCAAGCAGAATCAACAGAGCGAGCGCAATGAGCAGTTTAGCCTTTAAGGTCATCGACACTCTCCGCCAGACACAATGAACGCTCCATGTCTCGCCTGTTCATCAGGCCCCGCCACTTCATGCCACCGGCATACACCCAGCGGCGGAGCTCTTCACATGCACCATCAACATCACCTGAGTTCAGGCGCTTTAACAGAGTTGATTTGGAGAACGCGCTGGAGCCAACGTTATAGGTGAAGCTGTAGAGTGCAGCGCGCTGGTATTCACCCAGCGGGACTTTTACCTGGCCGTCTACCGATTTCTTAACCGGCTGCAGGTCATTCCACAGAAGGCGATCACATTCGCGGTCGGTGTACTTTTTGCCTTTGATGATGTCGGTGCCGGTATGACCATCGCAGACAGTCCAGACGCCAGCAACATCTTTGTAAGGCTCGTACACCCTGCCCTCTACTCCATCCTTTCCGCCGAGGAATACCGTAGCGATAGCCATAGCTCCGCCACCCGCGACAGCAATGAGCTTATTGCGCAGGCTGTTTGAGATAGCCATGGGTTAATCCTCGTTGATGTCTGGTGCAGTGGGCCAGCGCTGAAGGGCTTTGATTTGCGCCAGGGTAGCCTTGCGCTTGTAATACCAGTTGATGCCGAGCGTGAACAGCGCGACCAGAATACCGGCCAGCACGCCTACAGCACTCCATTCATCGGGACTTAACCTGGTCAGCAGGCCATTAGCTATTGTCCCGGCAGATGCGCCATAAGCTGCGCCTGATGCCAGTTTGCTCATATCGATACTCATAACACCTCCGTGATTACGGTCGGTGCTGCAGGTAGTCAGAAGAAAAGATCGCCCGCTGCCACACAGGAAAAGGTGAGAGTCGAGGTTGATTGGCAGGGGCGATAAACGAAAAAAGCCAGCTCTGTGGCTGGCCTTTGAAATTTGGTTATGTGTGGAGCGAAGCCCGCGTGTTACGGCTCAATGTGTGGAGGTATTTAAAAGCCTCCCTGGTACATGAAAATCGTTAGATACTTAAGAAAAGCTGTCGTATAAAAGATGTGCAGCAAACGGAAATCAATCTGATGAGGAAAAGATTATGTTCACAAAGGAAGAAGCATATATTCTCAAGCCAGACGGCAGCCGCTTAGGCCCCTACAAAGCAACTTTTGCAGGTGATACCGTTATTGTTGATGACAAAATGGCTGACATTGATGATGGCGATCAGGTAATGCGCCTGTTGCCAAGCGGTAAAGAAGAGATCAAGCATATAAATCAATGCACTTTTTTCAACAAAGGCATTGCTGGTTACGGGCCTCACTATCAGCTGAAGGTTAAACCGGTTCCGAGCAAAGAGTCTTATACATTGAAGCATCAAACTATTAACGTTGGCAGCAATAGTAATGTTCAGATTGGAGATCATAACCGGATGGAATTTCGCGAGAACATTCAGAACATGATCAATACTATTGAGAAATCATCCGCTTCAGCCGAGGAAAAAGAAGAGGCAAAAGGATTGCTTAAGAAGTTTTTAGAGCACCCACTGGTGACAACCATCGCTGGCTCAGCAGCTGCAACATTTTTATCATGAAAAAAACCCCGCCGGTTGGTGAAACCGCGGGGCTTTTTGACTATCACAATTCGATGAAACTGACTGGATTAAGTTACCGCGTCAAACAACAGCGCGCAACTTCAATTGTTGGAAATCATATCCCCAGTTTCGGGAAAAGTAAATAGCCCACGATAAAATAATGAGCTATTTCTGATTGCACTATCCTGTGACCTTATTCAGCGAGGCATTGGCCCACGATTCCTCAATCTCAATCTTGCCGATAAGCCCGTCATAGAATGGCTTTACCGACTTCTTCCAGGTGTCGAGAGATATCGCGTCAGTTAATCCCTCCACAGTTCGATGCACATCAGTCGATGGGATGCGCTCATACCCACGGCCACAGCATCGCTTACAATCACCCATAACCGGCAAGCCCTGCTGCTCAGTCAGCTTGCGATCAACCGCCCGCCCTCTCCCGCTACAGTCCCGGCATGACGACGACACGACGCCCTTCCCGTTACAGGTTTTGCAGATAACGCGCACGACCTCTTTCACACTGCGCACTGTTCCACCTGATAGCGGTGATTTCATGGTGAACACGTCAGCCTCAATGAATCCTTTCGCCTGGCAGCATTCGCACGGCTTGACGCTGGCCGCGCTGCGGCAATAATCCATGTACGCATAAGTTGCGAGAGTTTGCATCACGGCTGGTTTAACATCAGGGTCTAGCTTGCGAAGGGCGGCAACCTTATCGCAGGTACTCAAAGCATATTCAGTTAACAACGATACGGCGCGTCGGGCGTCGTTATCGCTTACTCCAACCTTACCCATAAACGCACTGTAACCCAGCGGAGCGCGGCTTTGGGTAAATCCCATAGCTGCCATGTAGTCAGTGCCAGATAATGCGTCTGAGGCTGTTGCAGGTGGCATACCGGAAAAGCTTGCTGTCTTCGGGAAGTGGTACTTAACGGTTGCTTCAAGACTCATCGTTTCTTCCTCTTAGGCTGGATGTCCCACGATTGAATATGAGTGGGCTGAATGGCTGGGGTGATTGGTCTGAAGTTGAGCAGTAGCCTGAGCCACTTCTCTCTGAGGTCTTGGGTCATGCTGCGTACTCCATCTGACGTTTACGCAATTTCTCGTAATGGCGTGCCCGGCGAGTGAATATGGCTTTCACTCGCTTCAGGTACTCGATATCGAATTTGCGTGGTGTGTTGTCTGCTTCCAGCTTCTCAACGCGTTCAAGGCCTATGCGCTGAATCAGCCGAATCCTGAATTCAACTGCGTTGCCGCTTAACTGCCTGTTGCACCGAGTGCAGGCAGCGTGGACGTTGAAAACGTTAAACCTGAGGTGGGGTGCTGCGCCGCGTGAGCGGTAGTGACTGGCGTCTACTGCACTGCCGGTGAGGTAATTGCTGTTGCTGATAAGTGGCCCATCATGGCTTGCGCAGTCTTTACCAAAGTCGCGCCATCTGATGTACCGGTTAAACGCTGCCTGAGCCTCTCTCATCCAGTCCGCCTGGGTTTTCAACCCTTCCCTCCTTCGCTTAAGGTCATCTCTTTGCCGTCTTGCCTCTTTTCCTGCTTCACGCGCACGCTTCTCCGCTTCACGTATAGCGGTGAATTTCATGGCGCATCGGTAGTTGTGGCAGACTTTCTGGAGTGAACTTCGAGGGGTGTATTCGGTGGAGCAGATGGGACACTTCTTCGGCTTCGGCTTAATCGCCTTTACCATCTTTCACCTCCGTGCACTTGAAGGTTTTCTTTCCCACAAAGAATCCACCATTCTTTTCGCATTCTAACGCTACCATTCGGTGCGCAGACTCCCATCCGTACCGGTAAGCGAAGTAAATGGCTATGCAAATCAGGATGCCTTTAATCATCGTCTACTCCCATTAGTCCGTTCGGATCGCTTTCCACCCACGACTCGATGCACGACGCGCAGCAGTAAACTTCCTCCGTGGTGAGCCATGCTGGACACCCAGCGCACCTGATAGCGGGCGTATCGCCAGATGCACCGGATTGGGTAGTAGTCGAAGTATTCGGCATATTGATAGTCCTCGTTACACGTTTCGCAGTTGGCCCCGTAGTGATACTTGTCTTCTGAGGTGAGGATGGTGTGGCAGCGGCAGCAGCGTTCTTTGTTTGTCATCTTCAGCTCCACATTGGGTTTTTATACTGACGGCTCGGCTTTGGCTCTTCCCGGAACTCAGGCAGAAGCGCGCTCACCAGCCAGAGGCGCGGGTCTGCTGAGAGTGTCTTCTGAGTTTTGATATTGCGGGAGGCGTAGCGGGAGAGGAGTTCGGAGGCGGTGTCGGTGTCGGTGTCTACAGGGTCATGCACGAACCAGGTCATTCGCATGAGCACCTCTGACTGTTGCCAGCAGGCTATCCAGCATCGCCATGTTGTAGCTGCGGCCAAACCCCATGTTTACCGTTCCCATGCGGTACTGGTAGTCATTGTCGGTATTGCCAAACCGCTGACGTTTTATCTTGTTGCTGTCGGTCATGTCATGAAGGGCTACGGCCACGTTTTTCCGCTTTGCTGAGGCCATCACACAGGCTCGGTCTGTGATTTCTTTTGAGGTGTGCCATTCGCCATCAGAAAGCACATCCAGAATTGCAGTGGTTAATTTACCCATCTTGTTTGTCCTTCAGTTTCTGGTACTCGGAGTCAGCGGGGATAGTCAGCGCCAGGCCGAACTGCGCGCACCACCGTTCAACCTGATTCAGGAAAAAATGCATCTCACCTGTATCAAGACTGGATGTGTGTCGTGGTTCCCATGTGCTGACTTTCTCGCCGGTAACAAAGTCGGTGTATTCGATCTGTTCACAGCCCAGATAGGTTTTCTTGAGGTTCCGCTTTACCCACTCTGGCGTGGCGTCAGTGCGCCCGGACTTAATCAGGTGTTCGCTTATTTCGCCGTACCACATGTGGGAGAGAGAGTTCTGATTGAGACTGCGTTTTTCTTTCCATGGCTTGAGGATTAGCCGGTAACAGTCGCCAGATTCGAGCAGGGGTTGAAGCTGTTGCCCGATGGAGTTGAAATTTGATCTGTGAAGCCTGATGCCCTCTTTTGGTATCTCCATAGGATTACTGATATGATTGGTAATTATGTAATTTAAGGTT
>Ga0157357_1000571_pt1 | contig 15606 bp, 5 predicted proteins | sample AttcapACBM1_FD_111485 | JGI IMG/M metagenome (GOLD analysis project Ga0157357, IMG submission 111485) | Fungus gardens microbial communities from leaf cutter ant in Botucatu, State of Sao Paulo, Brazil - Atta capiguara ACBM1 | ecosystem: Host-associated > Fungi > Mycelium > Unclassified ... | reverse complement strand
GCAGACTACTCACGAGGATCAAAATCGGATCACGGACAACATTTAGTTCTAACCTTTTTTGCATCGACAAGGAGGTACAGTAACCTGAGGGTCCACCTGACCTTTGGAGTAGGTACAGTACCTCAGGTGACACAGAAATTGGAGGATATAAAAGCTACAAGCCAACACATATCCACTCTGAACCTCTGTTACTGTTGCTTGAACAAAAGACAAAATGCTTTCACGATCGTTTCTCTTTCTCGTCGGGACATCATTGATTACCAAAGTGTTCTCCGCAGAATGCACAGTACCGCACTTAGGGACCGAAGATGATTCACCGACAATCTTAAAGGCTTTCAGTGACTGCCGGGTCAACTCTGTAATAACGTTTTCACAGGCGAATTACAGCGCGTTCACACCTATTTCTCTTGATGGCTTGAGTAACTACACTGTTCATCTCTCCTGTTTCTCTCATTGACAGACGGTGCTAGAAAACGTGACCGTATACCTCAACGGAAATTTACTCCTTCCACAAAATATCTCCAGGGTACAACACGAAATCAATATTACCAACAATCAACCCAGTGTACGTCTCCTCCAATCAAACAACTGGGATAAATAAAGAATTGTTTAAGACTTATGCAACACCCTGGTTCTACATCCATGGGGAGGAAGTAAGCATTATCGGCTCAGATGATGTTGAATGGGGAACCTTCCACAGTTTCGGAGAACAATGGTGGAATAATGGAAACCGCGTACGTACCGAGGGCACCTACACCCAGTGTTTTCACCACTCATCTTCAGGATAGATCCTTCGCCCACAGCTGGCTACATTCAACGTGACGAACGGCCTCCTTCGCAAATTGAAAGTTGTCAAGCCCATTGCTTGGGGCTGGAACATTCCTGGAAAAAATGTGCGTGTCGAAGATCACTTTGTTGATGCAGCACCTCATAATGGAACACGCGACAATACTATCGTAAGACAAAGTTCTTCCTCATTAGTTCAAAGCAGTCTCTCTGATATTTACACGCGGCTAGAGTTTTCCTTTTAACACGTGAGTACTCTCCTGCGGTTTCTCTGCGCACCTAATTGCTAACAGCACCTAAGAGATGGTATACCATGAATTTTACGTATATTTCAACATGATCGACTAATCCCGTGCAGGTCTCAATCTTTCCGGTCAGAATATCACTATCGACGGGTAAGATCCCGCTCTCGGTCAAGTTACTCTCCTCACACCGTATCTACAGCTACTACGGCCACAATGGCGATGATTGCGTTTCCGTGATTAACGGGGCCAAAGACATCATTGCTCAGAATGGATATTGTGGTTTCTCTTCCCATGGACTTTCCATCGGTTCACTTGGGAAGGATGGTGCCGTTCAAACTGTTCAAAACGTACTTTTTAAGAACTGGACGATGGACGGTGCTGTATATGGTGCCCGAGTAAGCCTTCTTCGACCTTGCATTCGGTGGCGTGGATGCTTACACGCGGGAATTTTTTACTTCGTTTAGTTCAAGAGCTGGACAGGAGGACAAGGTTTCGCAGATAATGTCTCGTGGGAGGATATCACAATGGTTGGCGTTTCTACAGGTATTTTCATCACTCAAAAGTAAGCCTTTTCGATCATAATTCACCTTAATGCTATTAACCATAGTATTTCAGTTATTATGATCAGGTATCAGCTGAAGATAACGGAGATCATGTTTGACTAATCTTCTTTGACAGGAAGTCAAAGGTGGCAAGCCCGAAAACATCAACCAGACTAGCACGAAGATATCCAACTTCTCGTTCAAGAATTTCACTGGTAGCCTTGCTTCGAATTGGAGTACGTGCTATTTTCAGAGCGAACAAATCTGTACTTATTTTAATAGCCGACGGAACTTGCATTAGCGACCCTTGTTGGAATTTTGTTGATGGAATTAATAATACCACGGCCATCATATTTGATCTTTTCCCTGGAACAGGTTAGAATCTGTTTCTTTTAAATACACTCCTGGTATCTGATGTCCATAACAGCTCTTAACATTAGTGTTCAAGAAATTAACATTCACCCACAAAACAAGTCTTCTGATGCTACGACAGTAATCTGTGACCCAAGTGCACTCGTACCTGGCGAGCAAAATACCCTCGGATTCCAGTGCAAGACTGGTCCTTTCGTCGAGACTGGGATTCAGACCTCAGGCGCTGCCCATATAAATATGGCTGCTGTTGCCCTGATTCCGACATTTATGTTAGTGTCAGCAATGCTTCTCCACTGTTAGTGGTTTGAGAGGCCTCGTAAATCATCTTGATGAAGTATAAATATAAATCTTGAACTTGCTCTCACCTTCAACCGTCGCTTCTTGGTATTAGTTTTATACAATGTAAGGCTGCTTGCAAAGTTAGCACGGGACTTGACTGATATTAATACAATCTATTATTGAAGCAGCTTCATCACTAGTATATCAGTAGTATGGCCGTAACTGCAAAGCAAGTTATCACTATCTTTGGTCAATAGTAACTTGAGGTTCAGACTATTCTCACTAAATTCAAGTGTGTTAATATAGGGGAGAAACTGTTGGAGCACCATACAAGGGGAGTATGCTATAGGTTACTACACAATACTGAGTTTATGTGACCAGAACATTGTGAGTAAAATGTAGATACATGTTAGGGCAACTGGATGAAGTCTGTGAGGTATGCAGAGTTTACAATCTCCAGGAAAACCTAAGAGAACAGAGTAAGGTTCCTGGAGATGACAGACATCCTATATACTTATGCTATACATTTCAATCTCCTAAATCAACTTACTTCATGAGGAATACTGAGGACAGCAAGGACAGCATGGCCAGTGGTGTTCCTAACAGAAGCATCTAAAATGTTGGCCTAGAAAGGAAGGGAGATTACCATTAGCAATAGATGGAGAAGAGCAGTAATGATAGACAGGACAGGACCTGGCAGATGTCAGACTTGAAGATGGTGGATGGTGGACTTATTCTTTTTCTATTTTTCTCTCCTATTATTTGGTTTCTCTTATTTTTCTATTTCTATTTTCTTTTATTTTTCCTTATTCTGAACTTAGTTAAGAGGAATGATGTGACATCACACATGACAGTCACAGTCACAACATCATGTGATCCATAGAAGGATCTAGAAGGATAATGTCATACATTATATGATATAATTATTCTTATATACATAACTTATAACATTTAGGGTAGACTAGATGTAAAGTATGTACAGACCATATACTAGAGGTTTATAAAGTAGACTCACCTATACTAGGAACTCTACCAAGTTCTCTTGTGTTAACCTAATACAAGGTTCATCTTTTGTCCTAACTCTTGGACTTAAGTTGTAATAATAGAGGTTAGTAACAGAGTACAGTGGGATTAGTGGCAGTGTTGGATATTCTAGAAAAGAAGTAAACTACACAGACTTTAGCAGCAGTGTTAGAGTGTTAGGATTTTGTTAAATAACCATTCTGCTTATTTATACTTATAACTATGATTATTATAGCAAGACTAAGTGATAATACATAATACTCACAATAAGTTGCTCAAGTGTCATTTATTTATTAATGTAGCTTATATACTGCTTATACTATTGTTAACTAGTTGAATTTATATCTACTTGTCTTAAATTGCTTATATCTAGCTCTACACTAATAGCTTTATTGATATTGGTAAGTAGTTGTTAGTTATTCACACTGTACTATGCTGTTATACTTTTTTTCTAATATTATTCACTCTAATTGGATTACCTTGTCATTATTACAGATTTGACTAAAGTAAACTATATAATTATTAGCTAAGGAATAATAATAGTAATAAAGAAAGGCTTTTATATTAATTATTTATAAATACTATTATTTAAATCAGTTCAAATTGTACCCTTGTTTTATATTACTCTAAGCAACTATTAGATATAATTCACACTTGGAGTAGAAGTTTGTGGAATTTGCATGAAAGAGAATAGATAAAGTATAAAAGGACTTATTTATGGATATATCAAGTTTAGAGACATGCTTAGAAAGTAATGTGATTTGTCATGGCATGCTTGAACTTTGATATTTTATTTTGATTTCTCTTTTTCTTTTCTTTTCTGTTTCTTTGATTTATTGGATGATAAAGAGTCATGTAACTACAGTTACATAATGCATCACATGATATTATATCATAATCCTGGAATATATTTGGACTTTGACATATAATAGTATTGTCAGAGTTGTGAATGATGGACTGGACTTTATTATATTTTCCTTTTGGTTTTATTTTCTTTCTCTTATTTTCCTTTATTTTATTTTCTCTTTCTTTATTTTGAACTTAGATAGAAGAACTAATATAATGTTACACAAGTCACAAAGTGTGACATAGATGTGACACTCATCACAGGATGGTCATATATATCACAGTCATAGTCACAACATCATGTGATACAAAGAAGATTATAAAAGGTTCTAGAATAAATAATATTATATAGTATAATAACAACATGTTAGCCTTATGAAAAGCACATATACTTTAGAGTAGATTAGTTGTAGTGTGCACACAGACTATAGTCTATGGTATATGAGATAGACTAGTTTATACTTAGAACTCTATCAAGTTCTTTTATATTATATAATATAAAAGTAGTCTTTGGTTTTTACTTAAAAATCTAAGTTATAACAAGTATTTCCTAAGTCTTTAGAGCCCTATTAAATTACCCAAGATTCATATGACCATCTTATAAGTCAATTTAAAAAAAGAAAAAAAGAAAAAGAATTTTGTTTCTCTTTCTCTTATTACTATGTTACTATTCTTGTTATGATTAAAAAATTGAAGTGTTTAAGTCAATAAAAAAACTTTGTATTAAGGTTAATATAAGAGAACTTAATAGAGTTCCTAAGTACAATCTGTCTACCTTATACATACTGGGCTAATAATCTATACTACACTAAACCTAGCCTATCTTAAAAAGCATGTATTTGCCTTAAAGTTAATATGTATAATACATGCTATATGACATCATTGTTTTCAAACCTTCTACAATGTTCTTTGAGATATGTGGTTATGACTATAACTTGTAATTGATAGTGTAATACTGTATCATATTCTTATGACAGTTTGTAATAATCATATTATACTAAACTCTAACCTTAAGTTCAAAAATAAAGAAATAAAGAAGAAAATAATATAGAAAATAAAAAATAAAAAAGATAAGTCCACTTTCTTCAACTCTGATAATTCTCTTTAAATCTAAAATAAGAGATTCTAACCAGACAAAAAGAAGAAAGTGTATAGCATGCTATAAAAGAACAAATACTAATATTTTGCCTAGAAGAGGTAGCAAAGATACAATATACAGTAAATATGGCAGAGAAGACTTACTTTGTGGTAGTATTATATATTAAGTCTAACCCCAAAAATAACCTGTCATTTGCAGTAGTGTTATTAGTCTGCAAGGTTCTATTCACAACATATCTTCTGTAGCAGTGTTATTCTCTATTCAAACTTCATGAGTACTTATCCTTCTATGGTGGAGTTCTCCTTTCCAAACCTCTTTCATTGTTTTACCACTGAAATATCTGCTTGGGGCTGTACTATCAGATACCTGAGTTTTTCTTTTATAATACTTATATTTAAAGACTGGTAGATACATTGTAATTTTCAGTCTGATGATTGATAACAACATTAAATACTAAACTCCAGTGCTTATGATAACTGTTAAAACTCACTCTCTTGAGCTCTATTTATCCCTCTGAAGTTGCAATCCCACAGCAGATAGATAGTATAGTATATAAGCTGAAGCAAAGGTCATTTGCAAAGTCTATAACTCTGTACTCTTTGTACAAGTTCCCATACTTGATACAACTCTGATATAACTCTACAGACTTTTGCCCTTAAGTATAAACTGTGTTTGAAAGACAAAGATCAAAGTGGAAAAGAATATAGAGCTGAGAAAGAAAGGGAAAGATATTCACCAATATATTAAGAAAGAGATATAACTATGGTATGAGAAGGTGTTGAGGGAAAATTTATAAGTCTCTCCTGTAGTGGGGCAGAAGAGAAAGACAGCAGAGATATTAATATGAGAAATTATAAAAAAAGTAAAGAGATCATTGAGATCTCCTTAGAAGATAAGGTTTGAATAAAACTATCAAAGAAAGCTCAAGTAAAGAAGGTTCATAGAGTAGATAAGAGATTGGTAAAAATGAAGAAAGATTATTAATTATTTTCTCTAATACAATAAATTCTTGGCTTGTATGAATATTATCACTATTATATAGTAGTGTATTTTTCTTCAAGCTAATGCTATGAGACTATAGAGGATGGGTATTTTAATTATTGGAGTTCTGAGTATTATTAGAGACTTAGTCAAAAACTTTGACAAATGTAAAGTTTTCAAAGCAACTTCCTAAATAAATAAAGGATTAAGAGTGATGAAAACAATGAGATCAATAATGAGAATAAGATAGAGAGAGTGGCCAGATAGTGTGCATGGGAAAACTCCATAGAGACCAGAGTTGAGAGAGAGAAGAAAGTAATAGTATAGACTTTCTTCTTGTAGTTATTAATATTGCTAAGATTTTGTTTTTTTGTTATTTTATTAATTGGTTTTTATTTTTGTTTAACTTGAGAGTGAATATAAAAAAAGAACAAAATCAGATAAGTCAAAATAAGAGATTAAATGTAAAGAAGAAAAATCTGTTGGAAATACATGAAGGCTAGAGTTTAAACTTTATAGCAGAAGTAATTAAGACAGAAAAAGAGAACTATAAGAGTACATCTCAAACTCTGCAAATTCCTACTAAGTACTAAGAAGAGTTAGGTGACCACTTCTATATGACCTGATAGTATCTAGAGCCTTTAACTCTTAACCTTCATATAACAGTTACTATTAGAGCAACTAGATGGAGACTATAGTGATTCAGTGGAGATTACAGCTTCAGGGAAGTTCTAAGCACTACATATATAACTCACTTCCAGAGAAATCCTAAGTGCTATTGTCCAATAGTGCTACATACACAACTTATCTCCAGAGAAATCTTAAGAAAACAGATCAGAGTTTCTTAGAAGTAATAGATACTCTAAGTACTTAGAAGTTTATACCAGTCAAGTGGAATGTCAGATAGAACAATTAGTAACATAACTACAGAATGATAATGTTGTATGGTCATGAACCTCAGTAAAATATTTCTAGATGGTAGAAGCTCATTAGTTGGTAGCTGGAGAAGGTGAATCAATAGTTATAAAAGAGCAAGTAAGCATTTATAAAAGTGTTACAGAGATTAAGAAGGTTTAACAGTATTGTAGCAGGACATCAGTATAAGACTCTGGAAATGAGAGGGCTATAGGTTTGACTTAGACTTGGGCAGATGTTGTAGACTGTTACAACTCAAAGATTTTAGAGTGGATCAATGAATAGAACCTTATATTAGGTTAACACAAGAGAACTCAATAGAGAACTCTATATAGAGTTGTCTACCTTATATACTAAAATTTCATGGTCTGTGTTAACTACTTTTAGTCTACCCTAAATAGCTATGTGTTTGCCTTAAGGTCAATATGTATTCAACATGCTGTTGTCAAGATCAAAGAATGTAGACTTAGTTTTTTCTTTATTTTCTTTCTCATTTTATTTTTCTTTCAAATTATTTTTTATTTTTCTATTTTTAGAACTCTGGGGTTAGGGATAGTAATGATCTGTCACACTGTCACATTTGTCACATCTGATGGTGTAGTCACAACATTGATCACAGGACTTAAAAGAAGGGAGTAGAAGATTCTAAAACAAAATGATATCATACAACATGGACACTACATGTTGGCCTCATGCTTTACACATAGTCATTTAGGATAGGGTGCACAGTAGCTAGCATGGACTATCTGTACAAGTATATAAGATAGATTATTTTGTAATGAATTCTCTATTGAGTTCTCTTGTATTCACTCTAATATAAGAGTTGTTCTTTTATCCAACCCTAAGGATCTAAGATCATAACAGCTATATAATATTATCCTTCCAGAAACTTCTACACTCTTCCATATAACATGTGATTGTGTGACACCTAGTCACATCATGTGACAGTATGACAGTGATATCACATTAATCCTAACCCTAAGTCTCCAAAAATAAAAATAAAAGAAAAATAAAATAGTTAGAGTCTACTATCTTGAACTCTAACATAGACTGGAGTTTAGGCAAAATAAAAGGTTTTCTTATAGTTACTCTCTTTCAATATTTCTCAGAGACCTTCTATTAGAACTAGGTTAAAGACAAGGTTTTTGTTATTCTTTTGTATATATAACTATTCAAGTCTATCTTTACCAAGAAATATTTCAATACTCTTCTGAACCATTACTAGTAGAATCATACTATTAAATTGGTTTCTAGAACTGAGCCTAAAAAGTCTAGGATATACTTTTTATTCCCTATGAAGTAATTAAAGCTAAATACATTTATTGCTGAGAATTTCTATGTAGAATAAATTTAACCTTCCAAGTTTTCTATAGTAATACTAGTCTTCCTTATCACAAAAAAAGATAGCTTTCTTTGATTAGTACAGAACTATAGAACTTTCAATGTGATAACTATCAAGAATAAGTACCTACTCTCTCTGATATCTGACTTGGTCACTAAGCTCCAAGATACCCATTACTTCACTAAGCTTGTTATAACTTAGATCTAAGAGTTAAGATAAAAGCACACTCTTGTATTGAGTAATATAAGAGAAGTTGATAGAGTTCTAAATACAAACTAATTTACCTTATATACTACAAACTGTGGACTGTGTGTATACTATAACTAACCTACCCTAAAGTTCATGTACATTCTATAAGGCTAACATATTGTTACCATGCTATATGATATTATCTGTTTCAGAATCTTTTATGTCTTTTTTTGTATTACATGAATTATGTGATGTCACATCATACTCTTTGCCTAAGTCTAAAATTAAAAAAAGTAAAATAAAAACCAAAAATAAAATAAAATGGAAAAATTAAAAAGAAAAATGAAAGAGAAAGAAAATAAATAAAATCAAGTCTATCATTCACAACTCTAACAAAGCTAGATGTCTACTGGAAATTCAATAATGTTTGTATTAAGTCTGGTAATAAGTAAAAAACAGTGTTTTATATAAAATATAGATTTTTTGAATTTCTGGTGATATTCTTTAGTATAACCAACAGCTTCCCTATGTTCTAGACCATGATGAACAATATATTTTAGGGCATTATAATAGAAGGTATTATTATAGTATATCTGGATGATATTCTGATCTTTATCCAGACATTGGAAGAACATTATAAAACTATCTGCAAGATAATGGAAGTCTTAGCCAAGCATAAATTGTATTTATATTCTAAGAAATGTGAATTTAACAAATAGTAAATTGAGTACTTAAGTTTAGTCATTTTAAAAGATTAAGTTGGGATAGGCCCTATAAAAATAGCCAGAATTCAAGAATAGCTTACTCTATAAAGTTATATAAGTTATAAACCTTCTTTGGTTTTACTAACTTTTATCAGTGATTTATCAATAATTTTTTGACCATTGCACATTCTTTTTTGACCTTACTGGTAGTTATGGACTAACAAACAGTATTTGATGCTTTAAAGACTACTATTCCTTTTGTACCCATTCTGGCCTCTCCAGATACTACTGTTTTTTTCTATATTGAGGTATATAGCTTAGACTACACAACAGAAGTAGTTCTCTTCCAAAAATCAAAGAAAAATGGTAAGTGGTATCTAATAGCATTTTTCAGCAAGTCTTTTTTCCCTATTGATTGTAATTATAAAATCTATAATAAAGAAATGCTAGTAATTCAGATTCTAGAAAATGTACTGAATCTTATAGAGATTTTAACAGACTATAAAAATCTAAAACACTTCATAATAGTCAAGAAACTTAACTACAGATAAGTATAGTAGTTGTTATATTTGGTAAGATTTGATTTTGTTCTATATTGTTATTTAGATAAGTCTATAGAAAAGCTAGATATAGTGTCTCAGAGACCAGACTATATTAATAGCTTATGTGATAATATTTTATTTCTCTTTTATTTTTTCTTTTTCTTTTTATTTTCTCTATTGAAACTTTGAGTTAGGATTATGATATGATATTACATGTAACTGTCACAAGTTTGTCACATATGTTATAATCACATAATATAGAAGAAAGATATAAAAGGTTCTAAAATAATAACATTATATAATATATTTGCTATATATTTGTCAGAGTTGTGAACAATGAGCTTGATTTTATTTTATTTTCCTTTTCTTTTTATTTTATTTTGAACTTAGGCAAAAAGTATAATGTAATATAATATATAACAGTTATACAGATATGATAGAAGTGTGACACATGTCATAGTGTGGTTACATATGTTACAGTCACATGTCACACAATTATGTGACACAAAGAAGAATATAGAAAGTTCTGGAACAAATAATATTATATAGCATGATAATAGTATGTTAGTCTTATAGAGTATATATGGACCTTAGGATAGGTTATAGTGCATACACAAACCATGGTCTGTAGTATATAAGGCAGATTAGTTTGTATTTGGAATTTTATTAAGTTTTCTTGTATTACTCAATACAAGAATGTGCTTTTGTCTTAACTCTTAGACCTAAATTATAATAATATTGATTTTATGTATAATATATAGTTTTTAGGGTAGGTTAAATATAGCCTAGTACAGACTATTAACCTAATGTATATATATAAGGTAGATATATTGTACTAGAAACTCTATTGAGTTCTCTTATATTAATCTAATACAAAGTTTATCTTTTACTCTTATATTTAAGCCTAAGTTATAACAGTATGTGCAATGAAAGAGCTAGCATTTAAAGAAGAGAAACATAGTCTTCTAATAAATATCTACTGGAATAACAAAGCTAATTAGCAAGAGAAACAAGTAGTATATATAGCCAAAGAACTTCATCAATTATCTTTAAAGTTGATATAATCTTTCAAATAATTGAAGAAAGATAGATTGTTTCTTTTTTAGGAAAAGGTCTATATTTTTGATATCTCAGACTTACAATAATAAATTGTCTTACTTCATTATGATATAAAGATTACTAGATATTAGAAGACTCTAGAACTAGTATTATTGTTATAACCTTAGCTCAGAGCTCAGGTTGCACTTTAGACAAAGACTTGAGAATAAGAAAGGGGATTGTACAATTGGTAAAGCATAAGGATACAGGAGTACACCTATGCTATATATACAAAGTAACAATAAGGAAAAAATCTGTTATATATAAGGCAATCAAGTCATAAAACATAAGAACAGAGCAAGTACACAATACCTACTACATGAGATGCTAACTGAGATTACTTCAGCACAGCCAATCATATCATCATCACTCTGTACCCTAGTCCATGCTGAATACATGAGGCATTTAATTGTAACAATTATAAAGCTATTAGTAGTCTCAAATGTTCAGATATATTCACTAATATTTCAGTAATTGTGATACATATCTGTAAACCAAGCCTATTTGTCACTTGTCTCTGGGAGAACTATACTCACTGCCTATACAAAATGCAAGATAGAAAACTATTAATGTTAACTTCATTGTTAAACTCTCAGAGTCTGTAAGGTTTGACATGATAATAACAGAGGTGGATTCTATTTCAAAGAGCTTACTTTATCCCAACTTACACTATAGTCACTGTGGAGAGCACCATGATGTTCTTTCTCCCCCACATTTGGAAACTTTATGACTATTCTACTTATGTTATTTTAAATAGAGGACTTTAGTTTATAGTACTCTTTATTAAGAAAATTTACTGGACTCTTGCAGTTGAAATTGCTTCATCTACATTCTAATACCCCCAGATAGATAGACAAAAAGAGTAAGTTAATTAAGAGCTTAAGCAATACCTCTAAATATTTATCAATAAACAATAGAGTAACTGGGAAGATTTTCTCTTATTGGTGAAGTTTAAGTACAACAACTATATGTACTTCTCCATACAACAACTACCATTTTTTCTTGATATGGAACAACTGCCATAGATAAGATTCAAACCTTACCAAAGAAGATCAAAATTAGAAAATATCTTGAAGTTCACTAATTATATAAAGTTCACATTGGAAGAGACAAGGTCTATTATTCATAAGTTTCAAAAGAATATAACCAAATACTATAATTAGAAATGCACTCTTGCTCCAGTATTCAATCTTGATAATAAGATATTTCTAGACTTCTTGGACATCCATATAACATGTTCTTCTGTCAAGTTGTCTCATCACTGCCTTAGACCTCGTATAGTGGAGAAACAAGTAGAACTTATATCATATCATCTTAAGCTTCCCCCTATATTGCAAATATTACATTTAGTGTTCCCAGTGGTCAAGCTAACTCTCCTTAACAAATCTCAGCTAAAAAGGTGCTTATCAGCATATTAGTATTTTCAGAAAGGAAACACTGCAACAGGTCTCTCATATGATGCTGCAAGGCAGCTAAGTACTGAGAGAGGTAAGTATGTTTAGCTAGTTGCATAGTAGAAAGAGAAAAAAGGCTTGAGAAAGAGACAGATAGAAAGCATTTTTTTTAAAAAAAAATATATGCCAGAAGTTAGAAAGAACTTAATTAGAGAGAAAAAATAAGTATGGATCACCAAGAAGAAACAGCTATTAAAAGTAACATAAAAAGTCACTTAGGTTAGTAATTTTAATTTAGTAGACAAAAGATTCTTGATGGCAAAGATATTTAGCTTAAATCAAGAATGTATAAACATGGATCAAAGCCAACTCCCACTCCCAATAACCTACTCCCTGGAAGATGCTCTAGTTTTTCTCCAAATCTAGTTATTATTAATAAAGAAGAAGAGTAGAAGATAGAAGCAAACTTGTGAGAAAATACTATAGACATTTTCACATCTAACTGAGTAGCTGAATTTCACTGGCTCAATCCCATAGCCTCACAGTTTATTTACTTGGCAGACTTTTAGAACATTAATTTTTCAACCAGTATTTCTTGCTTTAGATTGTAGTAATATGGAAGACAGAAGAGTAGATATAAAGAGACCTGCTACTTTATCAAAATCCAAGTTACAAAAACACTGTTAATATTTATCATCAACTCTCACAAATTCTAATGGACCTCCACTCAGCACTATTCTTATAACCTACTTTTTCTTGACATTATCTCATGAGCTTCTACCATTCTATAACATTTGAGATCTCTCCATTAAAGTTTTTAACTACTTGGCTCTGTCATTCTGTAATTATATTAACAAATAAAATATGTTTCATCTGGTATCTTGCCTGATGTCAGATATGGTTCACACTAGGAGGCAAAAGCCTATAGGATTGGCTCAGAAATATGCTGAGTATGATATTACAAACTTCTTAAAATAACCTTAGCTTCAGCTTATATACTGTACTGTCTATTTGCTGTATGATTGGAACTTTAAAAGATGGATTGAAGTCTAAAGAAGATAAGTACTAATATGATATGTCACTATAGAATATCAGAGATCAAGTTCACTTGAATTATTAATTATCAGGCTAACAAATTACAGTATAACTATTAGTCTTATATACAAGGATGAATAATAGGAGATGCTTGGAGGTTTTAGAGTATAGTCCTAAGTGAAGGTTTTAGTAATAAGATATTAAAAGGAGTTAATAGAAAAACTCCACCATACAAGACTGAGTTTAATAGAAGTATTTCTGCTATAGAAGACTGAGTACTTAAGGGGTTCAGAATTGATTGCATCACTACCACAGGAATATATTATAGGAAACTATGAAAGACAGGCTTTTATTAGAGATTATATAAGTATCACAAATAAGCTACTCACTGGTTGTGATACTTGAACTTAGTGGTGTTTTAGAGATTCAGTATAAGGAGATAATGATGAGTAGTATCAACAATAATTGATGTTGTTAAGTCTGAGGTCTAGCCCTCAGACACAGAGGTATATATACAAAAGAGTGATGGTCCGTGTGCAAGCTGTTGCCATCACATGATCAAAACTTATACCTAATAGGAGCTGTCATCTATTATAGCAGCTGTCAGGCTAATTTTAGAAGGTAACTAATTATGTCACTACATTGATATGCTTGTATTTCTACCAATACTTATTGCTTTGAGATGCATCATATATTGTTGTAAACGTATTGATGAGCACTTTCCAACACAAGTTCAACTGTGCGAATCCATTCAGCCTTTCATGAGATATTTGCAGACAAAGCTTTTACAGCTACTGATGGTCTGATATCTTAGTCATTTGTTGTTGCTTTTGTACATCCCACATATGTGCGGATAGCCCTTATTTGGGGCTTTCCAGTGCAACTTAGTTTGTGAAAATCGGTCCACTGGTTGTGGAGATACAAGCTGAATGAAGTTTGTGACAATAAGATATCACTACTATAGAGGTCAGTCTTTGGAATAAGTAAACTTAGTATATAACAGTATTTTCTCTTTAAAACTGAGTCTTCAATGTTACAAACTTAAGACCTTAGAGTTGGTTAGGCAAATGAACCTTGTATTGGGTTAACACAAGAGAACTTGATAGAGAACTTTGTACAGAATTGTCTATCTTATATACCTCAGACTACTGGTCTGTGCACTACTACTTTAGCCTACCCTAAATGACTATATATCTGCCTTAAGACTACTATATATATAACATATGATATGATATCATTCCTTTCAGAACCTTCTACTATTTTTCAAATAGACTGAAAGAAACAGAAAAGAAAAGAGAAGAAAAATAAAATAAAGTCCAATCTTTGCATTTCTAATATTCAAATTCCTATTCAGTTTACCTAGAGAATTCATAATAGTGTCTAAGTCAATATAAAAGAAGAAATTTTTTTTACTTCTTCTTTTCATATTATCATGTTTTTTCCTCTATCTTCTACTATTTCTGAGATTAATATAGAAATGCTTGAGTGACAGTACAAGAAGATAATATAAAGAAAAGTAATGGCTCCAAGCTTGCTTAGAAAAGAAAGTAGAAATATAACATATTGAGCAGGTAGTTCAAAAAGCAAAAAAGATAGTAGAGGCCAAAAGAAGAAAAAAAGCTATATAGAAGTAGCATAAGGAGAAGAAGATCAAGAGATAGTAACTGGAAAAGTTAGAGAAGTTCTGAAATGAGATCTTAATATAGAGAGATTCCCTAGATCATGAAAACCAAGTGAAGGTAAATTATCAAGATCTTCTCAGAAGACAAGACTAGATAGTACTCAAGCAAGAAAACAAAAATAAAGTAGCTAAAAAAATACTGCAAGAATAACACAGTCAAAATAGAAGAGGAAAACTCCTATGGGAAATATATTTGGGCTGGGCATGAGTATTTAGTCCATCATAGCAGATAAGTAGTATTATATATATATATTTGTTACAAAATAAGATTGATGATAATAGTTATTATTAAGTCTAAGATCTAATTTTTAGATATAGAAGTATTTATACAAAATAGTGATGGTCTGTGCACAAGCTATTTCTATTACATAATCAAAACTCATATCTGGTAGAGCTGTCATCTATCATAGCAGATGTTAGGCTAATTTTAAAAAATAACCAATTATACTATTATATTAATATATTTGTATCTCTATAAATATTAATTTCTATATAATGTATGATATATTATTAGAAACTATTTGATGAGTGCT
>Ga0157357_1000568_pt1 | contig 15622 bp, 17 predicted proteins | sample AttcapACBM1_FD_111485 | JGI IMG/M metagenome (GOLD analysis project Ga0157357, IMG submission 111485) | Fungus gardens microbial communities from leaf cutter ant in Botucatu, State of Sao Paulo, Brazil - Atta capiguara ACBM1 | ecosystem: Host-associated > Fungi > Mycelium > Unclassified ... | reverse complement strand
TCTTGTCACCCGTGGTAAGGAGCAAGGCTATCTGACCTATGCTGAGGTCAATGACCATCTGCCGGAAGATATCGTCGACTCCGATCAGATCGAAGACATCATCCAGATGATTAACGACATGGGCATCCAGGTGGTTGAAGAAGCCCCGGACGCCGACGATCTGATGCTGAATGAAAACAGCTCCGATACTGACGAAGATGCCGCGGAAGCTGCCGCTCAGGTATTATCCAGCGTTGAATCTGAAATTGGCCGCACCACTGACCCGGTTCGCATGTACATGCGTGAAATGGGTACCGTTGAACTGCTGACCCGCGAAGGCGAAATAGACATCGCGAAGCGTATCGAAGACGGTATTAACCAGGTTCAGTGTTCCGTTGCTGAATACCCGGAAGCCATTACCTACCTGCTGGATCAGTACGATCGCGTTGAAGCAGGCGAGTCGCGCCTGTCAGATTTAATCACTGGCTTTGTTGATCCTAACGCTGAAGAAGACCTGGCACCGACCGCCACTCACGTGGGTTCTGAGCTGTCTGAAGCCGATCGTAACGACGACGAAGATGACGACGAAGAGAGCGATGACGACAGCTCTGACGACGATAACTCTATCGATCCAGAACTGGCGCGCGAGAAGTTCTCTGACCTGCGCACGCAGTACGAAACCACGCGTGACGTGATCAAAAGCAAAGGACGCAGCCATGCTGCCTCGGTTGCCGAGATCCAGAACCTGTCTGACGTCTTTAAGCAGTTCCGCCTGGTACCGAAGCAGTTCGACTACCTCGTGAACAACATGCGTGAAATGATGGAGCGTGTCCGTACTCAGGAACGTTTGATCATGAAGCTGTGTATTGAAGTGTGCAAAATGCCGAAGAAAAACTTCATTACGCTGTTCACCGGTAACGAGACTAACGAGAGCTGGTTCAAAGCCGCACTGGCCATGAACAAGCCGTGGTCTGAAAAACTGCTGGACGTGCAGGATGACGTGATGCGTTCTCTGCAGAAACTGGCCCAGATTGAAGAAGAAACCGGCCTGACCATCGAGCAGGTGAAAGACATCAACCGTCGTATGTCGATCGGTGAAGCGAAAGCCCGCCGCGCGAAGAAAGAGATGGTTGAAGCTAACCTGCGTCTGGTCATTTCCATCGCGAAGAAATACACCAACCGTGGTCTGCAGTTCCTGGATCTGATTCAGGAAGGTAACATCGGTCTGATGAAAGCGGTTGATAAGTTCGAATACCGTCGCGGCTATAAGTTCTCAACTTATGCCACATGGTGGATTCGTCAGGCGATTACCCGTTCTATCGCTGACCAGGCGCGTACCATCCGTATTCCGGTGCATATGATTGAGACCATCAACAAACTCAACCGTATCTCGCGCCAGATGCTGCAGGAGATGGGACGCGAGCCGACGCCAGAAGAACTGGCTGAGCGCATGTTGATGCCTGAAGATAAGATCCGTAAGGTGCTGAAGATTGCCAAAGAGCCTATCTCTATGGAGACGCCGATTGGTGATGATGAAGATTCACATCTGGGTGATTTTATCGAAGACACCACGCTGGAGCTGCCGCTGGACTCTGCCACCTCTGAGAGCCTGCGTTCTGCCACCCATGACGTGCTGGCTGGCCTGACCGCCCGTGAAGCCAAAGTGCTGCGCATGCGTTTCGGCATCGATATGAACACCGACCACACGTTAGAAGAAGTAGGCAAACAGTTTGACGTTACTCGTGAGCGTATCCGTCAGATTGAAGCGAAAGCCCTGCGTAAACTGCGCCATCCGAGCCGCTCGGAAGTGCTGCGTAGCTTCCTCGACGACTAAGTCAGTTAAAACCCCGGTTCACCGGGGTTTTTTATATCTGCCGCCCTTCCCCACTTTTCACGCCTGACCTTTAACCTTGTGCGTGTAGCGCATCGTACATCTGACGATACATCGCCACCATCTCTTCCAGCGACGCACGATTTAACCCACTCGGATTCGGCAACACCCAAACCTGGGTTTTCCCCATGTAAATCGGCTGCTCGCCCCACTCCACCTTGCTCTGCCGAAACGCGCGCTTAAAGGCATCCTTACCCAGGATAGCCAGTGCGGCAGGCTGATAACGTAGCACCTTGTCCACCAGCCGCTGACCGCCATCGCGTAGCTCATCACCACCCAGTTCATTCGCCTGAATGGTCGGACGCTCGACCAGCATCGTAATACCGCAGCCGGTTTCCAGTAAACGCTGCTCCTCTTCCGGCTTCAGCTGTTGCTCGGTAAAACCTGCCAGATGAATCACCTTCCAGAAGCGGTTACCCGGATGCGCAAAATGATAGCCGGTGTGCGCCGTCGACTGACCGGGATTGATGCCGCAAAACAGCACGTTCAGGTCCGGTGCGATGATATCGGTGATGTTGTGTTCGCTCATGGGGCTCCTGGCTTTGCGCTGCGTCTTACAGCCGCTCACGCATCCTTATTCATCATAATCTTGCCACTGATTAAAGCGCATTTGCCGGTTAACGTCCTGGCCTGAGTGGGCTTTTTTTATTGTTAAGCGGGGAAAGACATTTAAGGATAACAGCGTCAGTTGCACCGCCGCCCATCAGCCAGAGATTTTCGTCTGTTTTATCATAGTTATCAGCAAGTAAAACATTGCTGCTTATTTCAGCAACCAGCCGAACAACGCTGGATTGCCCCGGACAGATACTTTATAATCCCCGCTCCATTGGCCCCTTAGCTCAGTGGTTAGAGCAGGCGACTCATAATCGCTTGGTCGCTGGTTCAAACCCAGCAGGGGCCACCAAATTTAATGATGAAAATCATGCAGTTAATCCACCTCACAAGGGTGGGTTTTTTGTTTTCAGAATTCGTCATTGGTCGTAAAATACCAGATATAGATCTTCTCAAACGGCCGAGAAGGCAAAATGATTCGCCGCCAGTTTGCGATGAAGGGCGGAGCACAATCCTATGAGAAATTCATAAAAGAACAGGCTCAAGATAAGCCCTGGTTGGGAGATAAAGCAGATAAGCGGCGAACCATAATGGCTTTTGCCTGCGAGGTAATGGGAAACCAACTTGCAACTAAGTTTAACGCGAAAATTTTTGCTTCTTATCGCGAGTAGCGGTTAAGTGGCAAAATTACCTGCTCCAACCGAGTGGAGATGGTAACGCCTCGTACGGTCAATTTAGAGCTGGTGTATTTCAGGGCAATGTTTAACGAGTTACGCCGATTGGATGAATGGACCGCACCCAACCCGTTAGAGGACGTGCGCGAGTTTAAAATCAGTGAATCGGAAATGGCGTATCTCACCATTGAGGAAATCAGAACCCTTCTCCAAGAATGCGAGAACAGCCGCTCCAAAGATCTGACAACTATTGTAAAAATCTGCCTGGCAACTGGTGCACGATGGAGTGAGGCCGAAGGCTTAAAGGGAAACCAAATCCGCGCCGGTCAGATCATCTACGTTAAAACTAAAGGCAAGAAAAACCGAGCGGTGCCGATAACTGAAAAATTACAGGCTGAACTGCCATCGACAAGAAAAGCACAGTTGCTCTTTAAACCATGCTACTCAGCCTTTAGAAAGGCCATGCAACGCGCTGGCATAGAGACACCTGCAGGGCAATTGACGCATGTTTTAAGGCATACCTTTGCGTCTCATTTCATGATGAACGGAGGCAATATCCTAGTGCTTCAGCGAATATTGGGGCATACAGATATTAAGGTTACGATGCGTTATGCACACTTTGCGCCAGACCATCTTTCAGAAGCAATGATTCTTAATCCATTAAGAAAAATATGATAAAGAAGCCAGTGAGACCATCATGTTTAACTTTGACACTCAATGAAATTTAGTGGCTTTTCGAGGGTGAAGAATTCAATCTTATTTTTACATTAATGGATTACCAATAATATATAGGATATATCATGAGCATAACTGTTTATAACGTTAAACAAGGCGATTCGTTCTTAATCAATAACGAAAGATGTTTGAGTGATGTTTTACCATTACTGATAGACACAGGATACAAGTCACAAAAAATTCATATGAGACTACCTTCTTCACTGGGTGATCTCGCTGTTCTGATAACGCATTCCCATAAAGATCATATGGGCGGTTTAATGGATTTAATCGCAAGCTCTAGTGTAAAAGTTCATGAGTTGTTTATCCCTTGGTATTTACCTGAAATTCTTGAAATAAACAGAATACTTAAAAAGGATTACGCAGCTTATAAAAAACTATCGATTCCGAAACTAAAAAGTATAAAAGTTTCTTTTTTAGGTGAGGGCGATTATGTTTTCCCAACCGGTTGTGATAACTTCAAAGTTCTAAACCCGCCTAAAAACACAAAGTCAGTATTTGATTGGTTTGACGAAAGAAATCCGAATAATGACGATTATAGCCTTGAAGGTGTTGTGAGAAAATTGAATGAACTTGGATTTGAAATTGAGATAGAAGAAATTGTTAATTATGTTCCGGATTTTACCCCTGAAGAATCCTCAGAATTATATCAAGAACAAGCAAAACAGTTCGTTATAAAATTCTTCACTTCTATGCATTCATTCCTTAACAGCGCAACCAGAAATAATATAACAAGCCTTGTAAGAAATCATCTAAAGTTATTATCCAACCACACCAGCATAGTATTTAAATATAAGTGCTACATAGATGAAATATCTTGGCTCTTCACTGGTGATGCGGATATAAGTGCATTCAACCGAATGATGAATGGTCAATACAGCAATTATTTAAGAGCGGATGTATTGAAAGTGCCGCATCACGGTTCAGCGCATAATATGGACTTATCAATAGTGAGTCACATTCAACCAACCTATGCTGTCATAAGCCATAATAATTTTAAATCTAATCACATTGATCCGCATCCAACTACGGTAGTACTTAACACTTTAAACCAACATGGCGTTGATATCTTCTATACTAACGACGTAAAAAAACCTAAATTTTCCCCTCCGTTTTCTACCATAAAAAGCAATTACCACACAAACTTTCAGGGGCTTTTCAAATTTCTATAAATTCGCTAAAGATGTCAAATCTTGTGTTAACAGTTATACATTTTCAATTACAAGACTAAAAAAATTTTCTTCGAGATTTCGTCGCTTAAGTTATTTGAAAAATGGCAGCAAAGTGGCAGCAGAGCTCAACGCTATGTGCCACTTCTCAGCACTATACGGCCTAAAGAAAACATCAATATCAGTAAGTTACTGATTTCACTCGCTTCAAAATGGGACTCATAATCACTTGCTCACTGACTTAAGTCTAACGAAAATGAAGCTTGTAAGGTTAGCCAAAATTTCAAAATGACTTGCTGGGGTAACATTCAATTTTTTTCGATTACATCGATAAACAGGTTGCAGCAAAATACGATATTACTGTGAGGAATTTAAAATGATAGATATAAACCCTGTATTTAGAATTAAACCCACTTACTATATCTTACATAAAGATAAGCAACGATACTGACCCAGGCAAAGAAAAACCCCATAGGATAAAATGGAACAAATCACACAATAAAATAAGCGCCAACAGCACTGGCTATAATCGGTACAAGATAGAAAAATGATTGCATTAACCATACAGTAAAAAGCTTCATTTACTCACAACTCCATCAAAGCCTCTACTATTTAATCAAACTCGTAATGGCCACATTAAAAACTTCACAATATCGAAATTTGGTTTTTTTTCATTTACCACACATATAATTAACTCAACATTTCACCCACAAATTTATCCCTTCGGCTCAATTCCCCTTGCCTTTAATGCCTCCCTCGCCAGATTCTTTAACCAGCTTGCCAGACTAATTCCTTCTTCAGTTGCAACCGCATCGAGCTGTTTTTTCAAGGCGGGATCAATGCGCATTTTAAATTGTGGGGACTTGCCTCCACCTTTTGGTTTTTTTTCACGCATTATTATTGACATGTGGCTACCTACTCCTTCAATTTAGCCTTATAAAAGACCACACTAACACGAGGTCTTTTAAGAGAGCAACGCTCCGGCAGTGATGCAACACATACCGGAGCGTTTAACCACAACGTTCAGTGTTAAGGAACAACGCTATGGCTAATACCGATAGTAACACAACCGCCCATCATCAAATCGTGGACATTCAGCCAGTTATCGGATCTGCGATCTCAAACCTCTTGAAAACGCCGCTCGGCACCACGCACGATCTCTTTCAGGTGCTGGATACGTGCGTGCGCTATGTCGATGCCCTGGTGGAATGTAACGAGCTCGCAGCTCGCATGGCGCTATGCGGTCGCCTGCTTGCTGCACTGGAAGTCCTGAGGGTTCTGTTGGACCAGCCACTGCCAGAACACCTGATTGAGCGCCTCACAGTGGAGAAAGGTGATGACAAAGCCTGTCGCACCAAGGATTTGATAGACTCGGAAGAGATGCGGCAATATTGCAGCGCGTTAACGTTAGTATTGCTGAATCAGCAGGCCCCGGCAGACTTGCAAAAACATATCACAGGCTTGTTATTCCAGATGGTTAACATCATGGCTGATGACTTAACCGCGCCTCGCTTTGTGCGAACAGAGTCGGGGCTGGTGATGATTGAGAGCAAATTTACACATATCGTTCACTGATTTTGGACCCTTCCCTTCTTCCGCAGGGAAGAAGGGAATTCGCATGCAAAATTTAAAATATCACTGTTGACTCACACTCAGTGCCAAAATGCTTTATAACCCTGAGTTTCTTCTGCCGAAAATACCGCCACGATTCATCTCCATTCACTGGACATATATTTTGTCGTGCTGACACTTCTGAAATCTTTTCATTCCCGTACAGTTATTGCCATTGTCCCCAAGGGTCCGCGCGCCCTCCCCGCCGTACAGTTATTAACAGAACTCCCAGAGGGCGCTGTCGCCCCCTTAAACGTCAACGGCTCGCTGGCCTTCAGCCTCATCTCTCAGCGATCCTATCCAGGCCGCAGCCATAAAAAAACCCGCTTTCGCGGGTTGGGCTTACAGCAGCTGCGGTGAGGGGTTATTGCTGCCTTTTGCCATCATCGGCACCGTATTGATCTGCGCCGGTTCGACGATAATCCCGGACACGCTCTCCAGGGTTTTAAAGGTACAACTGCAGTTAATGTTCTGGCACTGGTGATAACGTTCTTTCGTCTCTTTCGAAACGTAGCGACTGCTTTTCGTATGGGCGGCGGTCTGACATTTTGGGCAATGCATCATGGTGGTTCTCCTCTCTGGCATACGACAACATTAGCCAAAGACTAAACAAAAAGCAACTTAAATTAGAATTAATCTAATCAGCCTATTTTTACACTAAGACGTAATCCACGTTTTCAACCATCAGCTCCAGGTTCAACAAGGTGGTAAATCCACTTTTATCGAGGGTATGCACGATATTGGTAATCAGCCATTTTTGATTATCGATAACCGATTTAAAGCCCTGGGCTTTGACCGGCGTTTCAGGAATCAGCTTTGCAGCGCCCAGTGCCAGTAGGATCTTCAACGTAGCCCGGTTGCGTTGCAGATCCTGCCACTTCGCTTTAGCCGCCTCCTCTGCTTCCTCCTGGCTACTGAAATGCGTATTCAGTACGAACAGCTTCTTATTGCTGCCAAAAACATAGGTTTTTCCCGGGTCTTGTTGCCCGATTGTGGGGATATTTTTGGCCGCCGGATGGACAGGGTTCACCGCCGGTGTTGCTGGCGGTATCGTGTTGACGGTTATCCCTTTCTGCTGCGCCTTTTTCTGATCGTACCATTTTGCTTCAACGCCACTGTAATCGTCGCGCTTAAACAATTTGTACTCATACTTATCGCCATCCTGTCGGTTCAGATTCAGGAGTGGAATCGGCTTTCCGCTCACGGTCACGCCCTGCCCGGGGGGAAAGAACAGTAGCGTCTTATCTTTTATTGCCGCCACCGCGCCAACCAGCATAGCCAGCCGGGTAATGAACGTGCCGTCCGTTTCCTGCGTCTGATCGATATGCTTAATCTTTTTTTTGGCTATCTCCGGCCGCACGTCGGAGGTAAGTCCGTTACGTTTCGCGATTTTGTCCACAACCTCGCCAACCGTCATGTCTGGATATGAATCAGTGATTTTAACATCGAGCGAACCGCTAAAATCGGCGCTTCGGGCGACAACCGTTATCGTGTCCGGCGCGCCCTGGTAGGTGACCTGATCAATGATGTAGGAGCCCTTATCTGTAAGCGGCTGCCCCTTCCAGCCTATCTCTAAGACCACTTTCGCGCCAAAGGGCGGCATGACCAACTGGCCGTCACTGTCGTCGAGCACCAGGTCTAGCTGATCGACCTCCAGGCCGCGGTTGTCAGTCAACTTCAGAGAAATCAGCCGTGGGCGAATATCTTCCGTTTTATCCTTCGTCTCAATTTTGATAGTAAAGTCCGGCGTAGGCGCAACGCGCAGGGGCACCGGAATCGGGACGATATCGCTCATCTCAGCGCCCTCCATTCAGCGCAGAGGTGGCGCTTTTGATAACAGAGCCGACCCGTTGCGCTGCGTCGCTGGCCCGGTTTTGCAGTTCTTCCGCCTGCCTTTTTAAGTCCCCGAACATACTGGTTAGTGAATCGTCTACCCGCAGCAGGTTGAGGGTAAAGCCTATCTTGCGCGCGCTGCCGTCGCTGTAGAACTCCGTATGCGTGGCCGAGAAATCCGTCACAACAAACATGCCGTAAATAATGCCATTGCCGCCAATCAGCGGCCACGCCAGCCCTTCATCGGCCATAGTCTTCAGCGCCAGCAGCGTGACATTGCCGCCGGTGATTTCAGGCCGGAGTTCGCCAGACAGCTTGATTTTATCGTCGCCGCCGCCCAAAAACTGGGTCGACTCACGGCGCCCCACGCGGCTGTTTTTCGCCCAGCGATAGGTAATGTCATGCTGCAAATTGTCGAAGGGAAGGGTTTGCCGTACAAACGGCATCATGCCTAATATCATCATCATGGTTAATTAATCCAGACTAAACATGGAGTTATAGCTATGGTCAGACGTGGACCACGGCGAAACCGTGGAAGCCTGCGCGACGGCCTGTCCAATCGCCTGAGGCTCACTTGTTGTAAAGATATTGTTGGTGACCGTGTGCTGACGGTTATCCACGTTTGAATTGTTAACCGAGGGCAAAGGCTGATTGAGCGTGCTGTTCAGGCTGGCACGCGATGCAGCCGGACGGGCATCCGCGTTATCCTCATCCTCTTCATCCTGCTCACGCATTTTGGGCGGAGGCAGCTTGTCTTTCACCTTGTCAGATTTCTCATCGATGATGCCAAGCTTGCCCAGCACCCAGTCAATGCCGCCCCGAAGCTGATTCAGGGCTTCACCGGGTAATTTGAGTGCCGTCGCCAGCATATTGCCGAAGCGCTGTCCCATCTCACCTGCCGAGGCCAGTTCCTGCTGAGAAAACTTCACGGGTTCCAGCAGCTTTGAGAACCAGGCCCCCAGCTCGGACACTTTATTACTGAACCACTCAAATACCGGCTTCAGCGGCGCGAACGCGTCGCTTATCGGCCCCATCGCTGCACTAAAGCCCTGAGCGATGCCGCTGATAAAGGCGCTGATGGGTTCCCAGTACTGATAAACCAGCATGGCCCCCGCCGCGATAGCGGCACCAAGCACCACCACCGGCAGCGTGATCGCTCCCAGCGTGGCCGTAATGGCGCCGCCGATGATGGCAAATGCACCGCCCAGCAGCTCCACGCCCGCCATGATGGTGCTCAGCCCGCTAATGACCGGCCAGGCAATGTTCCCGACGCTGGCCAGGGAATCCACCAAGGTCAGCCCACCGGCCGCCAGCGTCAGCAGGCTGTCAGAAAGTTGAGGATTGATATTCATGACGCCGGTCAGAACGGACTGAACGGATAAGCCGTCCTGACTGATAGCTTGCAGGTTAGTATCCACAGAGGCATCTGCTGCAGGCGGCTGGGCAGCGGGCGCCTGAGACAGCTGATCCAGCCGGCCACTGGCAGCGCCCTTCATCAATGCTGCGGCAGGTGCGGCGCCCTGTTCACCAAATATTGCCTGCAGATAAGTGGCCTGCTGGGCAGCGTCGAGCTTGTTTTTCTCAAACGCCGCCTGCACCTGGCTGAGCACCGCGAAAATGGGCTGACTGTTGCCCTGGTCGTCAGCGGTTTGCACATTCAACGCTTTAAGCGCGCTGTCTGCGCTGGCATCAGGCGCCTGAACGTGCGTTAACATCGCACTGGCGCCGGCGCCTGCCTGGCTGCCCGTTATACCGTTTTCCGCCAGCACGCCCATCATGGCCGCAGTCTGGCCAACGCTTACACCGGCGTCCTTCGCGGCTGGCCCTACGGCGACCATCGCCGTCTTAAGTGCGGCAAAATCGGTTGTTTTATTGGCAAAGGTCGATGAGAGCACGTCGCCTAACTGACCAACCTGGTCATCTGCAATGCCGAACGCGTTTTTAATATTGAGCACCAAAGACGCGCTTTCTTGCATGCTACGTTGCGTCGCGTTTGCAAGGTTAGCTACTGCCGGTGCTGCAGCTTTTGCCTCACCCGATGAGCCACCCGATTGCGTAATCGCCGCGCGAGCTTGCACAACCTCATTTGCAGGTGACAGGTAATCGATAACTTTGCGCCCCTTCTCGACAAAGTCTTTGGCTTTCGAACTGGCGCTTTGTACGTTATCTGCCAGCGCCATGCCCGCACGGTAACGTTCACGGGTGCGGTTGAGTTTGTCCTGACGCTGATTTAGCAGATTCATGGACTCACCCTGCGCATTGAGGGTGGATGTCGTGCGCTCTGTTTGTTGATTTAGCTTCTGGCGCTCGCTGCTCAACCGGCGCGTGGAAATTCCCGCCTCGTTCAGGGACTGGCGCTGATCCTGTACTGACTGACGCAGTAGAAGGTTTTTTTGCTGCAGCGCGTTAGCCGACTGACGCAGCTTATCCAGCGCCTGGGTTTGTTCCGCGGTAGGGTTTTGGGTGTTTTTAAGTTGAATGGCAAGTGCCGCTGCTTCTGCCCGGGTATTTTTAAGATTTTGTTGGGTCAGCGCCAGTTCTTTGCGGGTTTCACGGAACCCTTCAATCTGCGCGGATTTGGCATTGAGCTCGTCCAGGCGATCCTGCGTTTCCTGGATATCCGCAGACAGCTTTTCGGTTTCTTTTCGTACGGCATTGAACGGGCGCGTAGCCCGATCAACCGCTTCCAGCAGCACTTGCAGCTTGAGCGTGTTACTCATCTGAGGTTACTCCACTGCGGATCATCACTCTATGCCGCCAGTCGAGTAACTCTTCCAGCGACATGGGATACATTTCTGAGGGTGGCCAGTGAAAAACGCTGGCAATATCGGCCATCAGGTCATTGACCGTCAGATCGCGGGGCCAGCTTACGCGGCCGATTTCGCTGACAAAAAACCAATCACCTTGCCGCCCAGGGCAATCAGGTCAACTGGGTCCAGTGCGTTGCACTCTGCTTTGGTCAGCGATGGCATGGTGATGCGGGGCAGCACCATCAACAGGGCATCCACATCGGACGAGGCCAGATCAGCCAGCCGCACACCGCGCAGTGCGCCGGCGGTCGGTTTCACCAGCTCAACCTGAGCGATCACCACATCGCCACGTGAAATCGGGCTTTCCAGCACCACCAGGTTTTCTTTCAGTTCTGGCTTATCAAGCTGTTCCATTTTTTCTCCATCCCAATCAAGAGGGGCCAGCGCAGGGCGCGCCGGCCGTTGTTATTACACCAGGCCGAGGTTTTTACGGCGCTGTTCCAGACGATCAACGCCGTTGACCTTCTCCACCATGTTGACGGTGTCGATTTCGATCAGCTCTTTGCCATTCCAGGTCAGTTTGAAATAGGTGTTTTTACTGGTGATTTTGGTTTCGGTGTTTTCGCCCTGTTTGGCTTCACCGAAGTCAAAGGACTGGTGCTTACCGCGTACTTCGATTTCCACGGCGATTTCTTCGCCGGTGTCATCACGCTGATAAGAACCGGTGAAACGCAACGGTACGTTCGCCATCGCGCCCCACTGGCTTAATACCAGCTCATCCATCCCGCCCAGCGTCCACTCCATATCGAGTGCCGCATCGTCCAGGCCGTTATCAATGAATGCCGCACCGTTCATACCGCCAGCGCGGTAGGTATCCAGCTTGCGTGACAGCTTCGGCAGCGTAACTGCGGTGACGATGCCCTGATAGCTGTTTGAATCGTTGAAGAGGTTCAACCCCTTGAGTTTACGTGGCAGTGCCATTTATCCGGCTCCTTAGCTGTTTACGGATGCGGCGAAGTTCGCCAGATAGGTATCGGTGATGCGCTGACGCAGGGTCAGATCTTCCAGCGGCGGCACCGGCGTGTAGTCGTAATCGATAAACAGTTTGCCCGCCTTCAGGCTCTCTTTATCGTTGGCGCTTTCGTCGTACCAGCAGTTGGCGCCCAGCAGATAACCGGCGCTGACCAGCTCACGGAACTTGGCATTGATACCGGCGATGATTTCGCGTACCAGTACTGGCGTCAGCGGTTTGTCGTTGGCCCACATGTGCGCTTCCGCCATGGTATCGGCCAGCACCTGCGCTGAACGGGTGTAGTTTTCAAAGGCAAAAAGTGGATCATCGCTGCAGGTGCGGTTGCCCCAGAAACGGAAACCGTCCTTGCGAATCAGCGTGGTCACACACTTTTCGTTCAGCAGATCGGCATCGGTGCCGGTCTGTTGCAGATCCCAGAAAACATCTGCAGAGATACCCGTCACGCCATTGACGCCCACGTTAGACAGGGTTTTATGCCAGCCGGTGTCGTTGTCAATTTTGGCGCGCAGGCCCAGCGCACGTGCGGTGGCATAAGCCATTTCAGATTTATTGGTTGCCGTGTTCCAGGCAATAAAATCTGGCCAGATCACCATCAGCTCGCGCTGGCTGAAGTTTTCGCGGTACTTCATGGCGTCAGAGATGGTTTTGCTGTTCCAGGCGGAGACGTAGGCAAAGCCACGCAGCTGCTGGGCAATGCTGGCCAGCGCTGTCGCCACTTCCAGCGAATCCAGACCCGGCACGCCAAGAATGCGCGGTTTAACACCCAGCTGCGTTTGCGCGCTGAGCAGCGCCTTCATGCCGGTGTATTTACCGTTCGCATCCGTCGAGCCAATCAGGTTAGAGGTGGTTTCAGCCTGGCTCGCGCCTTCTGCAACGCGAACCACGACGGTTACCGGCTTCGCCTGGTCGGCAATCGCCTGAAGCGCAGCCGCTAAGGTGCCTTTGGTGCCGGCTTTACCGATAGCTGCCTGCACGTTGGTCAGCAGAACAGGTGTGTTAAGAGGAAATGCCGTTGCATCAGCATCTTCTGCGGTGCAGATCATGCCAACAATGGCGGTTGAAACTGTTGAAATGGTGCGTGTACCGTCATTGACTTCGACGACGCGGACACCGTGATGAAAATCAGACATCTGTAGCACTCCGTGTTGTGGGTGTGCTCAGAGTGTCAGGTCAGTGAAAAGGATGCATTCGATTGCGGTTTGCTGATCGTTCAGTAAGAAGAACCGCGTAAATGGTGCTGTTTTGGCGCTGGAATATAACGATAAATGGTTTTGGTTGAAACATCTAATACGAGTGCAACCTGATGAAGCGTGGCGCCATTCGCCATCATGCGTTCCGCTCTGGCAACGACTTCCGGTGTCATAATGCGCTGGCGGCCACCAATGCGTCCTTTCTCACGCGCAGCGGTCAGGCCGGCACGCGTTCGCTCGACAATCAATTCGCGCTCCATCTCCGCCAGTGCGCCCATCACATGAAAGAAAAAACGGCCCATAGGTGTGCTGGTATCGATGCTGTCCGTGAGGCTACGAAAGTTTACCCCGCGTTCGCGCAGCTCTTCGGTGAGCATGACCAGGTGACGCATGCTGCGGCCCAGTCGATCGAGCTTCCATACCACCAAAGTATCGCCCTCTTTTAACGTCCGCAGCGCCCGCTTTAAACCAGGCCGTTCACTGGTCTTACCGCTGATTTTATCCTCAAAAATCTGTTCACAATTTGCGCTCTGCAGCGCATTCCGTTGCAAATCGGTGTTTTGGTCATTTGTTGACACCCTGACATAGCCAATCAGCATCGTTTTTCCTCCGGTAAAAGGTGAGGAGTTTGCCATTGTGCAGGTGAGGCGGGCCAGGGGTTTGTTTCATCAAAACCTCGGGCTATGAGAGTGGAGGCGGCGGTGCATCGTATTTTTGTGCGGGAGGGAATCCCATGGCTGCCGGCTCAGCTTTTTCCGGTGATCCAGGCGCATTAGGTTCAGGAGGAGGCGGAGGATTTTCCGTTAGTAATTCATCTGCTCAAACTGGTGGGAATGGGGGCGATGGGTTGATTATCATTGAGGAATATGCATGAAAACGTATGTAAGAATTGAAAAAAATATAGTTAAAGAACTATTTTCCACTGAGGAAAAAATCACAAAGCTTTTCCATCCCGATATGCATTGGGTGGATATTACAGCAAGCGGGGTGAAAATATCTGAAGGTTGGAATTATATAAACAACACATTCATTCCGGAAAAAAAGACTAACATCCTATAATTAAAAACCCGCATACGCGGGTTTTTTAAAAGCCAAGCACTATTAATCACTTAAAAAATGCATAAAAAAATCATGAAGCCGCAGGCAAACTAAATACTTACATTAAACCAGCTTAGGGCAAATAGATCGAGAGCTATAACTCATTGTTAAGAAATGATTTTAACTAATAAATTATTTTTTCTTTCGCTGATGGATAGATCATACTAAACCCTTTGTCTTGATAAAATAAACCATCAGCTTTATTTAAAAACATACCCGGCTGGCAAAAAACACCACTTTCTATTTTCACCATGGTGAAGCCGGATATGTCAAATTCATTGTCCCTGATAATGATATTTTCGACATAATTACTACCTGTTTGAATAAGTGCGAAATTAGTCATCTGTTACCACTCCACTATGAGGATACCGGGCTGACCTACAGCACCGTTACCATTAATGCCAGTAGATCCCCCTGCGCCGCCAGCACCAAAACCGTCTCCAATGTAACCATTTTGGCCGCCGGCACTGCCATTACCAGAAGATCGCACTGCTCCCCCGCCGCCACCGAATGGGCAAGATGCGCCTGCACCGCTATTTCCCGTTCCAATGACTAAGAGAGTTTTGCCACTATCACCCGCACCATCTCCGCCGGAGCTTCCCCGAGGATATCCTCCTCCGCCAGCCCCGCCATACTGCGCTGAACCTCCGCCACCAGGGTCTCCACCCTGACCGGCGATAAGGGTCAAATAACTGCCAAAAACAGTATTGCCACCAGTACCCCCAGCCTTACCATCTGAGTTTACTGACGTGGTTCCACCGACACCACCCGCCCCGATAATCACATCAACTATCTCTCCAGATTTAACGGTTATAGCGCGCTTGATAACTGACTGCCCAGCACCACCACCTCCAGCACCACCGCCAAATTCACTGGTGTTGGTTCGGCAACCGCCGCCACCGCCACCGCCGCCGCCAGCACATCCGGATAGATAAATAGTCGTTACACCATCAGGCACCTGGAACTTACCGCTACTGATGAATTGTTTAACGCCTCGAGAGCGCGAAATTTCATTTTGGACCGCTTCTACAAAACCGAGGTTTTTATCCAAACGCAATTGTTGATAAAAAGCTTAGAGCATCCTAAAAACCTCGGTTTGGGAGAAGG
>Ga0157357_1000567_pt1 | contig 15677 bp, 11 predicted proteins | sample AttcapACBM1_FD_111485 | JGI IMG/M metagenome (GOLD analysis project Ga0157357, IMG submission 111485) | Fungus gardens microbial communities from leaf cutter ant in Botucatu, State of Sao Paulo, Brazil - Atta capiguara ACBM1 | ecosystem: Host-associated > Fungi > Mycelium > Unclassified ... | reverse complement strand
AGGCCTATGACCTCACATCATGTGATATATCATGTGACCACAATCATATGCCTCTTCATCATCAATAAAAAGTAATTCAAAAGTCAAGAAAAATAGATAAAAGAAAAAGAAAAATGTTAGTGTCCAAGTGCACCATAACAAAGAGCAGTTAAACCTCTATTTTATCAAGTGAGTGTCATTAGTACCTGTTATCACTTTTAAATGAGTTTCAAAGAGTTCTAGCAGTCTGAAAAAGGCTAGCAAAGTGAATATCAGTTAGTATCTTTAATTGTAATGTTCAAATTGAGAAATGCCTTCAGAGTACATTATCTAGGATGAATAGTATTGTTGGAGACTCTGAAGGAGCTTTACAATCGATTTACTAGATTTTCCAAAGAAGCTTGTTGTTATGGTGCACTTAAACATTAACATTTTTCTTTTTCTTTTATCTATTTTTCTTGACTTTTGAATTACTTTTTATTGATGATGAAGAGGCATATGATTGTGGTCACATGATATATCACATGATGTGAGGTCATAGGCCTAGACTGGGTGAGAGTAGACTAGAATGATGTCAAGAAGTATGTTAACAACATATCTACCTTATAGTGTACACATGGTACATTTATAGATAATACATGGACTTTAGGGTAGGGTTAATTATTAGTAGCACAGATCATCTGTAAATTATATAAATAAGGTAGCAATTCAGCAGAGACTCCTTGTTGAGTTCTCTTGTGATCTCTACATCAAAAGTCTACTAAGAGCTTTACTGTCTTGTGTAATTATTAGACTTTGTGTCTAGTGGTTGTCACAACACTTGTTACATAGTGTAAGGTTTACTGTTTAGAAGTATGTTAGCAAGGGAAAGCATTTGCAAGCAGATGCTACCTATATATTTCTTTTCAATATCCTTCCTAACTTCATTCTTTCATATTTACAAGAGTCTTTTTAAGAGTTTTATGAGTTCTAATCATCTTCTATACTATTGTTTCTATATCTTCTATTAATTTTTGATACTGATATTATTTCCTTTGAATTCTTTAGCATGTAGTTAAGAGCTAGTATTGCATAGTTCTTGTTGTATCCCAGTATAACCTTTTTTCTGCTTGACTTCTATTATCTAGCCAGTAAGTTAGTAGTCACTAAGTCATTAAGTTAGTAGTTACTAAGTCAGTAGCTAGAATATAACATTTGGCTACCAAGTACAGAATTACAAGAGAATAAGACTCTTGACCAATGAAAAAAAGAAACAAGAATCTAAATTTTACAAAGTAGGAAAGGGTATAGTCCTGAGAATTACTGCTATACAGATAAGATAAGATAATATTATCTTCTTAGTCTTAATTCCAAGTATCATAGTTTTGAACTCCCAATTACAGATAACCAGGCTGAGTAAGATTCTTTGGACTTATAACAGCAATAAGAGCAGATAGCAGATAGCTGCCTTACAGGTACTGATAGCTTAAGCTGGACTAGGATAAAGAGAGGCAATAATGGTTCTTTGACACCTGGGTCAAACATAGAAGTAGCCAAGCTACAAATGTTCAATGGAGCTGCAAACAAGGTTTTTGTCAGAGTTGAAGACAATGGACTTGATTCAGTTTCTTTTCACTTTTATTTTCTTCTTCTTCTTTTCTTTATTTTCTATGCTTGGGGATCTAAAAGTAGGGTCTAGCACAACATCACAGTCACATGATCATAATGGAAGAACATAGAAGGTTCTAGTATAGTGATATTATATAGCATATATAACATATGTTGACTTTAAGGCAAACACATGGTCATTTAGGATAGGTTACAGACCCTAATCCAGTAGTATATAAAGTAAACAATCTTGTACAGAGTTCTCTATTGAGTTCTCTTGTGTTAACCCAATACAAGATTTATTTACTTGGCTAACCCTAAGGTCTTGAGTTTGTAACAGTTTTGGATTTTCTTATAATATGTAAACTTTTTATCAGGATGAAAATGAGGAATAATTTGGTAGAAAAACAAGGATAGTAGGTGCTATCATATGTGCAAGGATAATTGGCAAATGTGTGGAAGAAAAACATAATAGAGAATTTAGAAAGTGGAAATTTGAGTTATAGTACAGTTGGGAAGTTTTTATCAGATTTAAAAGAATTTGGTGAGGGAAACAATGAGATAATAGAGGTGGAAGAGCTAGAGAAAATAAAGTAAGGAGAGAAGACAATGGAAGAGTTTGTACAAGAATTCAGAAAAGCAGATAGAGAAAGTAGTTATTAAAAAAAGCCATTGGTAGAGAATTTCAAGAGAGGCATAAATAGGGTAATTAGGTAAAAAAACTAATGGAATCAGAACATCCTTCATGAAGTATTGAGCAGTGGTATGAGAGGGTAGTAAATTTGGACAGATATTGGAAGAAAAGTAGACAAGAAAAAAAGAGGTTAAGGAGTAGGAGAGAGACAGGAGCTTTGGCTCAAAAAAATGTACCAGTAACTACTAGTAGAGTATAAGGGCAATGACTGCCTCAGCTTCAAGTTTGGTCTAGGAGATAGGAGGTTTAACAATAGGCACCAGCAAAATCTTATTATAATTTAAGTCTCAAAGTGTTAAGATAAGAAAAAAACCTTATATAAGAATTATACAAGAGAACTCAATAGAGTTCCTAAGTATAATCTGTCTATCTTATATATACTGGGCTTATATTCTATGCTATACTAATCTATCCTACTCTAAGGAGTATATGTTTGTTTTAAGATTAACATATGTAATATATATACTATATAACATCATTGTCAGGAGTACAATATGAAGTACATATATAGTATTAGCCAAATGTCAAAGCTAAGCTTGACATTGTGCACTTTTAGCATAACTAGTTCAGTAGCTGGTCTGTTTCTAACAATTATTATTTTAGAACTTTCTACAATATTTTGTGTGATGTGTGACTAATGTGTGACCATCACATGTGATATTATACTAACCCTTAACCTTAAATCTTAAAATGAAAAATAAATTAAAATTAAAAATGAGAAATGAAATGAAAATAAAATAAGTCCATCATCTTTAACTCTGATAGGCCTACTCTAATGGAGAGAGTAGAGAGAACAAATACAACTATAATACATCTAAATCAATAGGCAGTTTTTTCACTTAAGCAAGACCCATATACTATGAATATGAATCATGGAAGAAACTATTATAGTTGTAGGAGATTTAGTCACATTGTAAGAAATTATAGAAATTAGGAAATTGTAAAGCAAGGGAGACAACTCAAATATGGAGACAATAATATTATTATAAACAATTTAAATAGGAAAGAGAGTCTGGTAGTTCTTGACTAGGCTTTAATAATTCAATAGGTTTACAATGCTCAGTAGAGTAATGGAGAATACATTTTACTACAACTTAGACAATGGAAACATGCTAAGAAAGGTAACAGTAAAGATTGATTTGGAAAGAATTGATATATAGAAAAAAGTAACAGTGGAAGTGTTATTAGACAGTAGTACAATAGGGCTAATTATAAGCTCAGAGTTTACTAAAAAGTAAGGATCTAAGTTGAAGAAAATAGATAAACCCATATATGTGAGAAATGTGGATAGTTCTTTCAACAAGAAAGGATCTATTAAACATACAGTGGAGATAGATATTTATTACTAGAAACATAAAGAATGAATGGAGATAAATGTGATTAGGGGATAGATATTACAATTCAATGACCTTAGAGTTGATCAAAGAAAAGAATCTTGTATTAGGATAACATAAGAGAACTTGATAGAGAATTCTGTACAAGATGGTCTACCTTATATACTAATTACTCATGGTCTGTGTTCTACTACTTTAGCCTATCCTAAATGACTATGTGTAAACCTTAAGACTATTATATGTTAAACACACGTTATGACATCATCATTCTAGATCCTTCTACTTCCTTCCATTATATCACATGAATGTGTAATGATATGACCATGACAGTGTCATAGTATGACAGTTTGTGACAGTAACTTGTAATATTACATTAGACCCTAATACTAGTTCAAAATAGAAAATAAATTGAAAATAAAAAGAAAAATAACAAATGAAAAGAAAATAAATAAAGTCTATTCTTTGCAATTCTGACAATAGAAGTAGAGTGTAATTTTGGAAATGTCATGGCTTACTTGCCATAATTTTGAAATTGACTAGAGAACAAAAGAAGTGAAGATAATGAGATATTCAGAAAAATGTGGAAAGCAGTGGAGACTAAAGCAGGGAAAACTAGGGTGGCAAAAAGAAAAAAAAAGAGAAAAAGAGACAAGAGGGAAAAAACCAAAGAAAAAAAGATAATGGAAGTGAAGAAGATAGTAAAGAAATGAGAAATTTGGAATGAGAAGGAGAAAGTGGCAAAGTCTGAAGAAGATACCAAGAAATTAGTTTCTTAAAGATTCTATAAGTGAATCTATGTCTTTGGAACGAAAGCAAGTAAGAGAATGCTAACAAGGAAAATGTAGGATCATGCAATAGAAGTAAAGGAGAGATTTATACTGAGGAAAGAAAAAGTATATTCATTGTCAAGGGTAGAGAAAGGAGAGGTATATAAGTTTATAGAAGAAAAATTGAAAGAAAGGGTATATCAAATCCTCAAAGTTATCTCAAATGGCACTAGTATTTTTTGTAAGGAAGAATAACAATAAAAAGTATATAGTATAGAACTATAAATATTTAAATGAATGGACAATTAAAAATAATTACCCTTTACCTCTTATTTCAGATATTATAGAAAACATAGATACTAAGAAAGTATTTACAAAGTTGGACTTACAATGGGGATATAATAATGTACAAATAAAAAAAGAGGATAAGTATAAGGTAGTGTTCACAACTCTGAAAGGGTTGTTTGAGCTGATTGTAATGTTCTTTGGACTTATAAATTCTCCAGCAATGTTTAAAACAATAATAAATAAGATTCTATAAAATTTGATCAACACTGGGAAAGTAGCAAGCTTCATTGATGATATTATAGTAGAAACAGAAGAAGAGGAGAGACATAACAAAGTAGTGAAAAAAGTAGTAAAGGGGCTGGTAGAGAACAATCTATATGTAAAACCAGAAAAATGCAAGTGAAAAGTTAGAAAAGTAGGATTTTTAGGAGTAGTGATTGGTTCTAAGAGGATAAAAATAGAGAAAGAAAAGATGAAGGAAGTATTAGATTGGCTGACCCCAAAGAGAGTCAAAAACATACAGAAGTTTTTAGAACTAGCTAATTATTATTGGCAGTTTATTAAAGATTCTGCATCTATAGCCAGACCATTGCATGATCTGATAAAAAAAGACCAGAAGTGGAATTGGATAGAGAAGCAAGAGGAGGTATTTAAGGAGTTGAAGAAAAAGTTTACAAAAGAACTAGTGTTAGCAGCACCAGACTTAGATAAAAAAAAATGAGAATGGAAGTTAATGTGTTAGACTATGCAATGGAAGGAGTTTTATCAATGGACTGCAAAGATAGAAGATGGAGGCCTATAGCTCTCCTTTCAAAATCTCTAAATGAAATAGAGAAAAACTATAAGATTCATGATGAAAGGGTTGGAAAACTGAAGATATCTATTAGAGGGCACCAAGTTCAAGTTTGAGGTTTGAACAGACTATAAGAACTTAGAATATTTTATGAAGGTGTAAAAATTGAATAAAAGACAAGCTCATTAGGTACTTTACCTATTAAGATTTGATTTCATCTTGAAGCATATGCTAGGAACAAAAATAGGAAAAACAGATAGACTGAGTAGAAGACTAGACTGGAAAGTAAGTATATAAAAAGACAATGAAAACCAAAAATTAATTAAAGAAAAATATATTTGTAACTTAGCAAAAGTAGTAATAGAAGAACCTGAAATAGATATATTAGAAAATACAAAAATAGCTAGGAATAAAGATAAAGAGATAGTTAAAGTAATGGAGAAGATGAAAAAGGTAGGAGTAAAAGTATTCAGAGGAGACAAATGGCAGGTAGAAGGAAATTTAGTGTTGAAGGATGAAAAGATGTATGTATCAAAGGATGAGAAGTTAAGAGTAGAGATAATCCAGTTGCATCATGATGTACTAGTAGCAGGATATGAAGGAAGGTAGAAGACAACAGAATTGGTAATAAGAAATTACTGATGGCCAGAAGTGACAAGAGATGTGAAAATATATGTAGATGGTTGTGATATATAAAGAATCAGACAGAGGCATCAGTAGAAAAGTTGATGGTGAATGAAATTTCAGAAAAACTATGGATATATTTAATGGTTGATTTGATTACTAAGTTGCCATTAGTAGCTGGGAAGAATATAATCCTAGTAGTCTGTGATAAGTTGTTCAAGATGGCATATTTTGTGACAACAATGGGAAGAACATTAGTAGAAGAATTGGTGTGGAAGTTACATGGATTGCTAGAAAGTGTAATTTTGGACAGAAGACCTCAGTTTGTAGTAGAGTTGACTAAGAAGTTGAATAGAATGTTGGAAATTAAAACAAAGTTGTCAATGTCCTTCTATCCACAAACAGATGGGCAGACTGAACAAACAAATTAGGAGTTGGAACAGTATCTTTGATTCTTTGTTAATTATAAACAAAAGTATTGGCTAGAATAGTTAGTAACAGTTGAGTTTACAGTAAATATTAAAACACATTCAGCAACCAAGATATTTCCATTCATGGCAAACTATGGAAGAGAGTTAAGAATAGAAGCTAATATAAGAAATTAAGAAAAGTACAGAAAGAGATAAAACAACAAGTAGGTAGGGAAAGAAAAGAAGTAGAAGAATAGAAAAAAAGTAATAAGGTAATGCTGAGCACAAAAGATTTAGTGTTCAAGAAGTGGTTAGTAAAGAAATTAGTGAGTCAATATGTTGGTCTATATATTAGAGTTGCAAACAATAGACTTGGTTTCATTTTCCTTTTCTTTTTTATTTTATTTTTCTATTCCTTTTTCTTTATTTTGGATAGAGATGAAAAAGATAAGAGGTGACATCACAGATCAGTCATGGTCACAATATATCACATGCTCATGTGATACAATGGAACAACATGGAAAGTTCTAGAAACAATAATATCATACAGCATGGTTAATACATATTAACCTCAAGGTAAACATATAGTCATTAGGGTAGGGCTAAAGAAGTGTAGCATAGACCATCAGTAGTTTGTATATAAGGTAGATATCTTGTACTTAGGAACTCTATTGAGTTTTCTTGTATTACTTAATACAAGAGTATGTCTTTTGTTTAACATATAGCTTAAATCATAATACTATATATGTCAGGCATGGTTCACACTGGGGTAGAAGTTCACAAGATAGACTCAGAATTATGTAGACTTGTAGAATGATCTTAGCTTCAGCTTATGTGCTGCACCATCTATCTGCCATGTAGTTGCAACTTCAGATGATATGGAGAAGTCCAAGATGAGAGTGAGTGCTAATTTGGTATGTCGTCATTGAACACTAGAGATTGAGTTCAATAAGAATTATCTTTGTTGATTATCAGACTAGTGAATTACAGTGTAACTACTAGTCTTATATACAAATGAATATTATAGGAGATGCTTGGAGTTCCAGTAGTAAAGCTCCTATTATCCTAAGCAGAGGTTTCAATATTGCGACACTGACAGGAGTATCTCCACTATGGAAGATAGAATATCCAGATGGTTGTAGTACTGCTATAAGATATATTGTAAGAAAAGTGATTGCTGTGGAAGGTGGGCTTGTATAATTAGGAGATAATATCACCATGGGAATGTAATTTCCAGACAGGTGGACTTGCATATGACAACATATCATTAATGAGATAGTTTTTACCAATATAATCAAATTATAATTACTGACTTCAATGGGGATTTACCTAGTTGTAAACATTAGTCAAGTAGTACAATATAGAGAACAAGTGGGAGATAAAAGATAGATAAAGTTAAAAAGTAAAAGGTAAAAAAAATTCTAAATAGAAAAAACTAAGAAGAGTAGTAAAGAATTTGATGTGTTAGAAAGCAGAAAATAATATATAGGAGAAAGAAGAGGATTTAGAAAATGCAAAGGAGATAGTGGCAGAATTTGAAGTGAGACTGAGTACAGAGGTAAGAAAATAAGAGAAGTTAGATATGATAGAAGAAAAAGACTTTAGGAAAGAGGAGTTGCTAGAAAAATATATAGTGAAGATATTATATAAGTAGGATGATAGAAAGTTTAAGGATGAGTATTTAAAGAAGTTAGAGAAGAACTGGTGAAAATAGAAGTCAGTTTCTCTAAAGAAAAAACCTTGAAGGGAATGTAATATCAGAGTTAAGGATGGTAAACTTTAATTATTTTTATCTCATTTCTCATTTTTATTTATTTTCTCATTTTTGGATTAGAATTAAGAGGTTAGTATGATATCACACATCTGTGATATGTCACAAGAAATACTGTAAAAGATTCTAGAGTAATGATGTTATATAGTATGTATTATATATGTTGACTTTAAGACAAACACATACTCTTTAGAGTAGGATAGGCTATGTTTAGTATAGTATGGACTACAAACCTAGTATATATAAGATAGACAGATTGTACTTAGGAACTCCACTGAGTTCTCTTATGTTAATCTTAATACAAGGTTTTTTTTATTGACTTAACACTTTGAGTTTTTAATCATAACATCTAACTTGTTTCTTTACCACATAGAGTCCTAGACAATGGTGCAACAACTTGGTAGAAGGGCACATCATATAGATATCTGAGAAGACTAGAAATACTTTGTCACCAGAACTGAACACTAGAATAAAAGTATGTTTGCAATTATAATATCTTATCATATCTTCCTGAGACTTCTAGATAGCTGGCCTTGCTTCTTCTAGTATAAACTCCATATAATCAGTGAATCTCAAGATACTTTCTAACTTGGACCTTTTTTGGTAAGATTCAAATCACATCTGTGATAGTTATCTAGTATTGAGAAGAATTAGCAGTTACTATATAGCAAAGTATATATAGTTGTTGTAGTGAAACTCTATTGGTGAGAGAAGATCTTACTAACTACTCTGCTATTTGTTAACAAATATTCATAGATACTGCTCAAGTTTCTAGTTCACTTGTTTTATTTGTCTATCTATTTGAAGATGCTAGGCTATAGATAAAACAATATTGACTCTGAATAGATAGTATAACTCTTTGGTAAAGAGTGCAACAAACTGTAGACTTGGTCTAAGACTATGCAATTGAAAAGACTATAGAGTTTTCAGACATAGTATAAGAAGAGTCTTACAGTACCTTCTATGGTGGCCATAGTATGAATAGAAATAAAGTGAGCTCTCTTAGAAACTGAGTCTACTACTATCATTATTATATTGAATCCTGTAGACTCAGGGAGTTCTATAATGAAGTTAATTCTGATGATATCCCATTTGATATAGGCAGCAGATATAACTCTCTGAGAGATAAGTGGTAAATAGACTTAGTTTGCACAAACACAGATTACAAGTACTAATATATTGTTAGATATAGAATATGTCTGGAAGAAGAAACAATTTATAGGAAAATTTGTGAAAGACATCAGAAAAGTATGGAAACATTATCTAACACATGCAAATGCAATTCCAGAGTAACCTTGGCTTTAGCAGATATACTGTATCTCTACTTGTTGCAATAGTCATAATTTGGAAGAGAGTCATGACAGGAAGAAAATTATTTGGAAAGTCAAACTTTTGTATATAGGTACTTAAAATAGTGCACTACACTAGGTGATTTTTAAGCTAAGGAATTACAGAGTATTACATATCTTAAATACTAGTACTAAGTCTATCTGAGGATCAGAGGAGATAGGTAACTACTCTGGGTACACTAAAATCCTCAGAAATCAAGTTCAGAGTTTCATAGAAATCATAAGAAGCTATGTGATCAATAATGAAGTAATCCAATATAGAATAGAACCAGGCTGATCTATACTAGAAGTAGTATATGGACTAGAAAAAGGATATCTGCTTCTATAGATGTTTTGGGTAGAGTGAAGCCTAGGTAATCATTAACCATAATGGAGTTAGATGTGTTGAATATGCTTGAATAGTATGTAACATATAATATACCACTATAAGTCTAAGATATCAGGAATGTAAATCTTTTCCCAAAAAATAAGTAATCTATCTACTTTAGACTATTCTAAAGACTATATTGTCAAGAACAAAAAAAGTAGACTTAGACTTTTCTTATTTCTTTTCTCATTTTTATTTTCTTTTATTCTATTTTTGGAACTAGGGTTAGGGTTAGAGTAACAAGACTATGCTGTCACACAGCAGGTCACATCAGATGACATGGTCACAAGTCACATGACACATGGAAGGATATAGAAGGTTCTAGAAGGATAATATTATACAATATGTAAAACACATGTTAACCTTAAGGCATATACATGGTCATTTAGGGTAGGCTATAAATAGCTTGCATGGACCATTAGGTATTAGTATATAAGATAGACAGTCCTGTATAGAGTTCTCTATTGAGTTCTCTTGTGTTAACCCAATGCAAGGTTCTTTTTATTGACTAACTCTAAGGTCTTTGATTTGTAACTTATTTCCTTAGTAGATGTTTGCAAAAAGACTACTTTTCTTTTCTTTGAATACCAGTGCTTTCAGTGCATGTACCACTAAATACTCTGATTTGAGTAATATTATGTTCTTATTGTTATATGAGCTATTATTGTAATTTAACCTTCAAGATAGTATATCTAGTTTATCTATAAACTTACTAGAGTAGTAATATAAGACAAAATTGAACCTCACTAGATACAATGACTACTATGCTTGTCTATGGTTAAGTTTCTTGGCTGTCATAAAGTACTCTAGGTTTCTATAGTTTGTCAAAATCTTTGCAGAGTTTCATATACCTTCTAGAAAGTGTTCTTATTCTTTAAGAGCTTAGATAATTAATAACATTTCCTTGTTGTATATCTCATAGTTGCATTGAATGAGGGAAAAATACTTTCTGAAGAATGTTACAGAGTATTACTTACTGTCTGTCTTTAACTTTTGAAAAATAATTGCTTCTATTGTATAGTTAGAGCTATACATTTCAATATAAAAGAGAGCAGTGGTATTTAGAGAAGCTAGAACAGATGCAGAGATGACAGCAGTTATCAGGGCATCAAACACCACTTATTAGTCCAGAGTTCATATTCATATATTATTATTACTAATAAGATTGAAAAGAGGCTATATGATAGATAAAAATCTATAGATTGAACTGCCAGTAAAAGTTAGTAAAGTACAAGAAGGCTTGCAGTTCAGTGTAATTCTTTGGGACAGAGTTATAGTTTAAGATTCAAAATGTCAAGTTAGAAAAGAAACTTTGTATAGAGTTTATACAAGAAAACTCAATAAAGTTCCAAGTACCACATATCTATCTTTATATATGCTAAGCTAGTGGTCTATGCTATACAAATTCTAACCTACCCCAAAGGCCATGCATATTACATGTTATTAATATATAATATAATATTATTGTTCTGAAATCTTTTATATCCTTCTATATAATATATATAATTGTGTGACTGTGACTATGACATATGTAATAAACTTGTAACAGCTGTTACATATTGTCACCAATGTGACAGTTGTGACAGTTGTGACATCACACTATAACCTTAACTCTTAGTCCAATATAAGAAAATTAAATAAAAAATAAAGATGAGAAGAAATAAAAAGAAAAACAAAGTCCACTATCTTTAACTTTAACAAATAGGCCAATCTCAAACTCCAGCTACTTTGATGAGTTTTATCTTGACTTAATCTTCTAAAATTACCAGATTTAGATACTTAATTCACTATTTGTTAAACTTGTATTTTTTTAAAATGTAGAAATAGTTTGTGTTTAGCTAAAACTTCCATAATTCTACAAACAGCTCAGTGATACTCCTCCAACATCCATGTAAAGATCAGGTTATTGTTTAGATATACTATCATGATATCTTTTACTATAAGATCTTGGAAGATATTATTTATCATAGTCTGAAAGATAGCAGAACTATTAGTCATACTAAAGAGCATTATCAGAGGTTTAAAGAGTTCATGGTTCATGTGAAAGATAGCTTTTCACTCATTACCAGGCTTGATTCAGATATTGTTAAATTTCTAGCAAATGTCCAGCTTAGTGAAGTAGTGGGCCTCTTAGAGCTTGGTGACCAGTTTGAAGATCAGAGAGAGTAAATACTTGTTCTTGATAGTCATTATATTAAGTGTTCTATAATCTTGCATCAACCTAAGTGAGCTGTCTTTTTTCTTGATAAAGAAGACTAGCATAACCATGGAAGACTTTGAAGGTCTTATTTAGCTAGTATAAAAGTTTTTGGCAGTGAACACATCTACTTTGTAGGAGATAAAGAATATATCTTGAATATTTTAAATACTAACTCAAACTGCTAAACATGAAGAGAAATAGCAGAAGCACTGTTTTTAATCTAGTTATAATGAAATACTTTCAAAAGATATTGGAAGAGAGTAGCTGTTATTCAGAGGTTGAGAGATAAGAGTTCTAAGTACTACCAAGTTATGTAAAAGTGCTACATACCATTTGACATCCACTAGTTGTCTATCAACCTGAGAACCAAACCTTATGTTCCTTATCAATCTCATAGAGTTCCAAATAATATCTCCCACAATGCCTGATAACTTAAAGTATACATAGTAATAATATTATTAGAAATACTTTCTGTATCTAAAAACAATAGCTGCTATGGATAATCAACTTATATTGTGTCACATTTGCTTTAAGTATACCTAAGTTCCCTCTTCTAAAATATGACTATATAATGAGTTAAGCTAGGCACAATATCTTTTATTGAAGCTAAGGTCATCTTATCTGCATAGTATTACTTCTGAACCTCTTCTAATCCTATCTTTTAACCAGATATGTCATTCATTCTATCTTCTATACTACTTGTAGATAATCCTAGTAAGTGTAAATTTTTTTTAATAAAAAGTAGTCATCCAACTCTTCCTGGTACTTAGTGAAAGTGTATGAGTTTTGAAGTATATTCTCCCAATCATCCACTAAAGTGGGAAACAAGTTAGACTTACATTGATTAAGAGCATATTCTTGATATTTCTCAGTCTTCCAAATATCTTGGTAGCTTGTACACCATATGGGATATCACATCATAACTACATTTCTCTTTTACTAGTTTATCTAATTCTCCAGCTATATGAAACCAAGGATAATGTCTTGTTGAATATTTGTTTATCCTCATTAGGGATGTTAACAATATTGTAGACAAATATAGGTTTTGAGAGCTTATAGGTATTCATATAGTGTTTTTTTACAAAGCTTTGATTAATAAAGATTCTCATAGCTCTAAGTCTACTAGTGCTCTAATAAAAAATATTTCAAAAGTATTCATGATTTCCAAAGTGATAGAAAGATACAAAGAGGTTCAAGATACAAAGAAGTTTAGCAGACATTGAGAGCATTGATTGTAGAGTATGGTAATAATTTTTTTTTCCACTGGGAATATCTAGCAAGGGCTATAGGGTTGGACAGAAGTGAACAAACAGATGTTTTTGATGGATTAATATCTTCAGAGTTGTATTTCTCTACCTCAAGTAAAGTAAACCTATTTACTAGTAGTTGGAGCATATATAATTGCTAGCTGCTCTATGCAAAATTCTTATTTATAGTGCTATCAATATTGTTCTGGTCCTTGAGCTCTAACTGCTGTGTGAGATCTGATAGTTACTGCCAAACTATATAGGATGGTATATTGGGTATAGAACAATGTGAAAGAGTCTTAGATGCAGAAGCATCAGTAGGAGAAGAAAGTTTTGAAACTGATAGAGAAGAAAATACACCTGTGAGTATAGAAGCTAGGTTGTATACTAATGTTCATATATCTCATAGTTGGCTTATAAGACTTATTAGTGAAGTGGGAAATATATTAGATAATCTCTGCATGAAACCTAGTAATAAGATTTCCACTTACAATGTGGATTTCATATGCTATGCTTCCTAATTATGTTAGAGGAATAGTATTCTGTACTACTGCTATTACTAGGGGCTTCCCAATTGGATCTAGAATCTTATCTTTATTTGGAAATAAGACAAATCTATCTTGTTTCAGAACATGTACACTTTAGTGATGACTATCAATTACTGCTACTGGGAGCATAAACATAAACACCACTATGTAAGACAGGCAGAAAAAGAGGCTCTTGAGTCTCACTCTTAGAAGTAGGAAAGAACTTCCTCTGCTGACAATATTATAGGCTCCAAGGAGGTGAATATATCTCTAGCAGCCTCATTTACTAAATCATCATCTTTCAAGACACCCAATTCTTTGTCCTCTACTCCAAAAAAACAGTCTAATTCTTCATAGGTGAACCTCTCTTCCAAGCTGGCTAATAATTGACTAGCAACAAGTACAAGAAGTAGCTTGAAAACAATCTGTATCTCTATTGTAATGCAGGAGACCATAAGATAGACTTCTGTCCCAAAAAACAAACCATGGTCACTCCCAAATGCTGTAGTGTTTTAGTAGCTGCTTCTGAAAACTCTTGGAAAAATAGAGAGCAACTCTTAGCACTACACATAGACTAAGGGCCACATTCAACTTTTCTATATAGTAATGAGTCTCATTCAACTCAATATATCCACTCTTTCTGACCCCCACTCTCTCTTTGTTTCTCTTACTTTATCCTTGATCCTTTGTTAGGATCATCTTAATAAAATCCTATTTAGAGCTTTAGTCAACTCTAAATCTACTCATTGTTTCATAAACTTAAAATTCATAGATAATTATAATTTGAAAATATCCACAACCCTGCTAGTTGCCCTATATTTGTTTGATGGTTCATCAAACACCACTATCTCTAAAATTGCTATCTTGCCTATAATATTCTCTACCAATTATTGTATGAATTTAAACTTCTATATCACCTTACTTAATTCTTCCTGCTTTTTGGTTCTTGAATATAACTGGCTCATCTGATACAATCCACTGATTGACTGGGAAAATGGATCAGTAAACTTCTGTTCATCTTTGTAAGAAAACCTTGCTCTCTTTCATGTTACAGCCAAAATACCATTGGTATTTCTGTTATTTTCTGATAACTCTCTGCAATTATCAGATCCCATAATTTCTATATCTACTTCTAAGTGATCTAAAATCACTATCATTAGTGCTGTAGTATCCTTATATGTATTAAAACTTCCAAACTCTAGCAAATTTTAACTATGTCTTTGCTCTTTAGATATATAGACTAACTCTACACAACTTACAGAGGCTTCTGACCTCTCAAATGTCCCTTCCAAGTATTACAAATTCACCAACATTTTTGGTAAGGTCAAAGCTAAAGTTCTTACTCCTCATCATTCTTATAACTCCTAAATTAACTTGGAAGAGGGTACTTAACCTCTTGTTGGCCCTATATACTCTCTTTTAATGTCTGAACAAGAGGGTCTGAAGGGATTCATTGAAGAAAACCTTAACATAGATTTCATCTAACTATCTTTATCTCTGTATAGTGTGCTACTCTTATTCATCAAGAAGAAAGACAGTTCACTATGCTTCTATATCAACTTTCTTCTATGTCAACTTATACAGTCTTAACCACATCTCAAAAAATGATTGCTATCCACTTGTCAAGATCGTTGACAGTGGACTTTATTTTATTTTTCCTTTTCATTTTTATTTTTCTTTGCTTTTCTTTTTCTTTTTAATTTTCTATTTTTAGAACAACTCGGGCTAGGAGTTATCAGT
>Ga0157357_1000566_pt1 | contig 15698 bp, 5 predicted proteins | sample AttcapACBM1_FD_111485 | JGI IMG/M metagenome (GOLD analysis project Ga0157357, IMG submission 111485) | Fungus gardens microbial communities from leaf cutter ant in Botucatu, State of Sao Paulo, Brazil - Atta capiguara ACBM1 | ecosystem: Host-associated > Fungi > Mycelium > Unclassified ... | reverse complement strand
TCTTGTATTGAGTAACACAAGAGAACTCGATAGAGTTCCTAGTACAAAGTAGTCTACCTTATATACTACTACTCATGGTCCGTGCTCACTGCTGTGCACCCTACCCTAAATGACCATGTGTATAACATGAGGTCAACATGTGTTGTCCATGTTGTATAACGTCACTTTATTCTAGAACCTTCTACTCCATTCTCTCAAGTTTTGTGATCAGTCTTGTGACTATGCCATCAACTTGTGACTGATGTGACAGTGTGATTGACAAACCCTAACCCAAGCTGTTTCTAAAAATAGAAATGAAAAGAAAAAGAAAGAAAAATAAACTAAAAAGAAAAGAGAAAAATAAAAAATGAAGTCCACTGTCAACAATCTTGACACCTTAGGGTTGAACAATTGAACAACTCTTGTATTGAGTAACACAAGAGAACTCGATAGAGAACTCTTCTACAAACTAGTCTACCTTATATAGTCCCACAGATGGTCTGTGCTAAGTACTGTGCACCCTACCCTAAACAGCCATGTGTAGTCCATGAGGCCAACATATGGTGTTCATGTCGTATGACGTTATCTATTCTTGAATCTTCTACTAAGTTCTCCCAAGTCTCATGATTTGTCTTGTGACTTCACCATCAGGTGACTGATGTGACAGTGTAACAGATCAACCCTAACCCTAGTTGTTCTAAAAATAAAAAAATAAAAAAATAAATCAAAAAGAAAATAAGAATGAAAAGAAAAATAAAATAAGTCGAGTCCACTTTCTTCAATCTTGACAGCCTTGTCTTGCTGAAACTCTTTAATATCTCACTGAGGTTTTTCCTTTAAATGTACTATAGTAATTAAAATATATTCATCAAAGAGACTATTTATCTTCTTGGTCTCCCACTTATATAATTCAACCTGTTAGAACAGTCTCATCTGTTTCAGGCCCTAGTATCATCTCTGTGAATAATAATTCTAATTAGGAGAATGTTCTCACTACTAACCCTACTAGTTGCCCTAATATTTCACATCATTTTTCTACTTGCTTACAGTTAAAACCCTAGTACAGTGATAATTCAACTAATGAAAAATTGGCTAATATCCTCAGTTGTATTACTAATATACTTAATACTAATTAGATCCCCAGTCCTATATCTAATCTTAGAAGAACTAAAGTATATATTCTCAATATTTTTAGTAGTACTTGTTAGGCTCCCTAACAAGCTTAATAATTTTTTATTTTAATGTCATTTTAATTTTCATGCAAACTCTACACAATTTAATATAGACATTGTAAAGATTAACTTCATGATAATGTATCTTTCTGGAGTTGCTTAGAACCAGTCTGAGATAGACCTTAACTAGAAAGACTAGAGCATTTTTTAAAACTAGCTTTTAGATTGAAATTAATTTGTTAATAAACTACATCAGCATTTTAGTCTTTTGGATCTTATTGATAAAGTAGCAAACATACTAGACAATCTCTGCATGAAGTTCAGTAATAAGATTTCTACTCACAATATGAACTTTATGTATAATGCTTATCAATTAGGTTAGGAGAATAATGTTATGACTTAGGCTTTGAGTTAAGCAAAAGACCCACTCTTGTATTGAGTAACACAAGAGAACTTAATAGAGTTCCTAAGTACAAGATGTCTACCTTATATACAAACTACTGATGGTCCATGCTACACTCCTTTTAGCCCTACCCTAATGACTATATGTTAACCATGCCATATAACATCATCATTTCTAGAACCTTCTATGTTATTCTATCATGTTATGTGAGTGTGTGACATATATGACAGTGACAGTGACCTGTGATGTTACATTTTATCTTCTTTGCCTATGTTTAAATAAAGAAAAAGAAATTCAAAATAAAATAAAGAAACCTAAAAGAAAATAAAATAAAATGAAACCAAGTCTATTGTTTACAACTCTGACAAATAGTATACTTTGCTATTGCTACTACTAAAGACTTCCTAACCAAATCCAAGATTTTATCTCTACCTAGGAACAAGATAAACCTATTTTATTCCAAAACATATATGCTTTAACAATAACTATCAATCACTGTTACTGAAATCACAACTGTGAGCACAATTATACAAGACAGGCAGAAAAATAGGCTTTTGAGTCTTACTCTTGGAAGTGAGATAAGGTTTCTTTTACTAGTAATACAGTGAGCTCACAGAATAGGGCAAGTTAATTCCTGACAGTCTCATCTACCAAATTATTGCCTTTTAAGGCCTCTGATTCTTTGTTCTCTACTCCCAAGAAATAATCTAATTCTCTACAGATAAGCTTTTCTTTCAAGCTAGCCAACAATGGCAAGTTAACTAGCAATAAGTACAAGAAGCAGCTTAAAAACAATCTGTACTTTTATTGTAGTATAGAAGATCATAAACTGGACTCTTACTTCAAGAAGCAGACCATGGTCACTTCCAAAGACCATAGTATTTCAGTAGCTGCTTCTAAGAAATTCTCAAAAAAAGTAACCTTTAGGACTTTACACAGACTGAAGGCTATATTGAACTTCCTTATGCAGCATTAAGTTCTATCTAGCTCAACATATTTGTTCTTTTGGACTTCCATTCTTTCTTTGTCTCTCTGACTTCTCTCTTGGTTACTGATTAGGATTATCTTCATAAAACTCTATTTTGAGCTCTAGTTGACTTTAAATCTACTTACTATTTTCTAGACTCAAATTTTGTGAATATTTACAATATGAAGACATTTGCAACACTGCTAGTTGCCCTTTGGCTGTTTGACAGCTTATTAAACAGTACCACTTCTAAATTACTACCTTGCTTGTAATCTTTCTCTCTAGTACTTGTATAACTCTAGACTCATATATTATTCCACTTGATTTTTTCTGCTCTTTAGTCCTTGGATACAACTGGCTTATACAACACAATTCACTGATTGATTAGACAAATGGGTCATCTTGCTTTCTCTTGCATTATAGCTAACATACTACTGACATCCCCATCATCTTCTGATACCTCTCTATATTCATTAGACTCTGCAGTTTTCATACCTGTATCTGGGACCTCTGTATCTAACTCTAAGCAATCCAACATTGCTATTATTGGTGCTGTAGCATTCTTGCATGCATCAAAACTTTCAGGCTCTAGCAAATTTCAAATCTGTTTTTGCTCTTTGAACATTCAAGCAAACTCCATACATCCTGCAGAGACTCCTGATCTGTCTAACATCCTATTCAAGTATCAAAAATTTGCTGACATCTTCAGCAAAGTCAAAGCTGAAATTCTTGCTCCTCATCAGCCTTATAACCTTAAGATCAATATAGAAGAGAGTATACAACCTCTGGTTGACACTATTTACTCTCTTTCAGTATTCTCAAGTACTGAATGAGAGACTTCAAAGGATTTCATTGAGGAAAACCTCAATACAGGTTTTATTTAACTAACCTCATCTTTATATAATGTGCCAGTCTTATTTGTCAAGAAGAAAGATGGTTTACTATATCTCTATGTTGACTTTCATGGTCTCAATTACATCACTAAAAAGAATCATTATTCACTTCTCCTTATTTCTAATCTACTAAACTCATCTCACAAAGCCCAAGTATATACAAAGATAGATCTTTACCATGCTTACCATCTGATTTACATTGCTGATAATAATGAATGAAAGACTACTTTCAAGACTTGTTATAAATTATTTGAGTGGTTTATAATAGTATTTGGTCTTACCAATATTCTGGTAGTCTTTCAGTGATTTATTAGTGACTCTTTCTCCAATATTTTGGATGTTTGTATCATAATCTATCTGGACAATATACTCATTTACTCAAACAACATAGAGTTTGTGCTTCAAGCTCTAAAGAAATCTAAGTCTATTGATAAGTACTATTTATTACATGACTTACCTCTAGAGAAACTTAAGAGAACAGAATGAGATTTTCCGGAAGTAATAGCTATCCTAAGTACTTCTACCAATCTATAGCAATCAGATAGAACAGTGCTAATATAAAGCTAGAATGATTGTACCAGGTAGTCAGAGATACTAGTAGAAACATTAAGAACTATGTTCAGAATTGAAAGAAATTCATCTGATGGTAACTAAGAACATAGTGGGGTAAAGACATGAACTAGAGTGGCTACTAGAGTTTGTAGGAAAGTGTTAGGGCAAGTATACTTTATAGTTTTGTAATCAAATATCAAACTTGGAGTTTAAAGTTTGTAGTTCTCTAATAGTATGGAGATATTCAAATGATAGTCCTTATTAACAAAGAATGGAGAGATACTAGTAGTATTAGAAGTATGATTGTAAGAAAACTCCACAAGTGGTAAGAGTTTGGACTAGTTGTTTTACTAATAGTTAGAATATACACAAAGATATTTCTCTAATATCTGATTCATATGTTCAGTTTGTCTATCATCTTCAGGATAGTAGTTTCAAGTAAAGTGAAGCTGTATATTAAGAGTAGTGCCTAAAGAATGGAAAAAGTTTGATATAAACTTCAAATCTCTATCAGAGGTAATATAGGATAGAACACTGTATTTGGAAAATACATAAAGTATGAACAGACATGCTAAGTCTATAAATGTAATAGTGTTATGTGTAGAAATGAATATTACCTGCTTGGTAAGCTAATTGATGATTATCAAGATGGTATCAAACATGGAGAATAATAAAATTTTCTTGAAGAAATCTATAAAAATGGAATTCCATGGTTGTTTATGGATAGAAAGCTGCTTAAGAAATCTATAGGACTTATAATGCTGAAGTTTGAATCACATAAAAGTAACACAAGACTTGTAGAACTGTTGTACATTAACACTAAGGCTTGGCCAAGAATAACCACAGTGAATAAGTTCTAGTGTTTTGTTCTAATTAAAGTAGCTAGTAAGAATATGATTATAATTATACTAGAGAACATATGTACAAATATTACTAGAGGATAGTATATAGATTCTGCTATCAAGGAGAAGAAGACCAGCAGAGTTTGTAGACTATTAGCCATCTGTAGAGATGTGTTTTGAAGCAATAGAATCATTAGAAAGCACTAAATAAATATTTCAGTCTAGAGTGTCAATATTAGCAACTGTAACTATGTGAAGAGAGAAGAATAGAAGGACTATTACTTGTATGGAGGCTATAAGTTGTTCTTGGATGAAAATTAGCTTAAAGTTATAAGAGTTGATTATGACATAGCTAATATTCCTCTTTTTGAGATAAACATCTCACTATCTAGTAAAAGTATCTGGCTTGGTATCTATACATCCAAAGTAGAACTATAAGGGATACTCAGACCATCTGTTGTGGCAACCACTAACCAAGATGGTCAATAGCACACTAAGTAATCTTATATCACAAAGAGTCTTATAGGAATCACAAGAGAACTCAACAAGAAGTCCTTGATGTATTCCTACATTATATATTACATGTATTGTCCATGAGTCCACTATACTGTTACTACAAGGTGAATATACTGCATATCACAAAATGAGCTACTCACTAATTGTGATACTTGAAACTTTAGATAACTTAACAGTGATTCAGAGGTTCAGTATAAGAAGATAGTAATAATAGATAATAAGTAATATCAATAAAAATAATTGATGTTGTTAAGTCTGAGGTCTAATTCTCAGATACAGAGGTATATATACAAAAGAGTGATGGTCTATGTACAAACTGTTTCCATCATATGATCAAACTCATACCTGATAGGAGCTGTCATCTGTTATAGCAGATATTAGGCTAATTTTAGAAGATAATTAATTATATTACTATATATACTAATCTCTATATGATATATAATATATCATCAGAGACAGTTTGATAAGTGCTTTTCAACACAAGTTTGATTATGTGAATCTGTTTAGTAGTTCCTGAGATAATAGCCAATAAAACTTGTAGTTACTGATAGTCTGATATCTCAGTGATTTATTATCACTTCTATACATTCTATATATGTGCAAATAGCCCTTATTTGAGGCTTTTCAGTATAACTTAGTTTGTGAGAATAGGTTTACTGGTTGTAGAGATACAAACTGAATGAAGTTTGTGATATAGAGATCTAGTATATAAGAATAGGAGTAGAGATGAACACTTTCTTAAGGAAGTTAAAGTATCACAACAGAAGGAGTCAAACTTTCAAAAAATGTCTTTTAAGGTGAGATAGGTTAATAGAATAATAATGTTCAAATAATTGAAGATAAACTAGTGGTAAAAATTAGCAAAACCTAAGAAAAACTAAATATCCTTGACTTTCTTGAGCTTCAGCCAGTCTTGAATGATCTTTACTTGGTTATCAGATATGGTAAGACCAGAAAGAAAAAGAATGTATTCCAGATATTCTACCAACTTGGAATAGAACTTGCATGTTATAACTAAGGTCTAAGGGTTAAGATAAAAAGCACACTCTTGTATTGAGTAATACAAGAGAACTCAACAGAGTTCCAAGTACAAACTATTATAAGGCCAATATACTATTGTTATACTATATGATATTATCTGTTCTAGAACTTTTAATGTTCTTTTCTGTGTCACATGATCCTGTAATCTATGACTGTGATAGATATTATACCTCTGTCATACTTTGTAACCTGTATAACTATCATGTGTGATGCCATATCACACTCTTTGCCTAAGTCCAAAGAAAAGAAAAGAAAAACCAAAAATAAAATAGAAGGAAAACAGAAAAGAAAAATAAAAGAGAAAGAAAATAAATGAAACCAAGTCTATTGTTTACAGCTCTGATATTGCACTTTTCTGATTTAGTATAAAGACTAGCTTTACAGAGATGTTTGAGTACTTCTTTGACATGATAGTAATGTGCAGACATCATTAGAGAATTACAAAGTCTGTTATACTTGCCCTAACACTTTCCTTCAAACCCTAATAGCCACTCTAGTTCATATATTTGCCCTATTATATTCTGAGTTACCATCAGATGAATTTCTTCCAATTCTGAACATAATTTTTGATATTTCTATTAGTATCTCTAACTATCTGGTACAATTATTCTAGCTTTATGCCAGTACTGTTCTGCCTAATTGCTATAGACTAGTAGAAGTATTTAAGATAGCTGTTACCTCTAGGAAACCTTATTCCATTCTCTTAGGTTTTTCTAGAGCTTAAAGTGTGAATTTTCACCTGGTACATATATCTTGAGCATAATGTTGCATCATTATGAGCCCACAACTTTGCCATAAATTTTAATGAATTATAGAATACACTCAAGGCTGAAATTACTACAGCTTAATTGTCAAGATCGTTGATGGTGGACCTCATTTTTATTTCCTCTTTTCACTTTATTTATTTTTATTTTTATTTTTATTTTATTTTCTATTTTTAGAACAACTTGGGTTAGGGTTTATCAGTCATGCTGTCACAAGTTGATGGTCAAGTCACAAGACTGATCACAGGACTTAGGAGAATAGAGTAGAAGGTTTTGGAATAAAGTGATGTCATACAGCATGGACAACACATGTTGGCCTCATGTCATACACATGGTCATTAGGGTAGGATGCACAGTAGTAAGCATGGACCCTAAGTAGTAGTATATAAAGTAAACTACTTTGTACTAGGAACTCTATCGAGTTCTCTTGTGTTACTCAATACAAGAGTTGTTTCATTGCTTAACACCTTGAGCTTTGAATCATAACACCAATAGTATTATCAGAAGTGTGCTGATGTATAATATTCCTCTGCACCTAATTTCAAAGTAAGTAGTAAGATATTTATGAAAACTTAATTCTTTAGGACTATCTAGTCCTCCAAAAAGCTATCTGAAAATTACCTTGAACCTTACAAGATCATTTTCTAGCCTAGTACTCTATTGCTTACTGTTACAAACCCAAGTCCTTAAAGTTGGACAAGTGAATGAACCTTGTATTAGGTTAACACAAGAAAACTCAATAGAGAACTCTGTACAGAAATGTCTACCTTATATACTAAACTATGATGGTTTGTGCTACTACTTTTCTAGCCTACCCTAAAGACCATGTGTTTGCCTTAAAGCCAACATGTATACTACATGTTGTTATGACATTATCTATTCAGAACCTTTTACATCCTTCTCTGTGATCTTGTGACTTGTGACTGTGACATCTGATGTGACTGGTGTGTGACAGTGTGATCTTGTCTCCCTAACACTAACTCTAGGTTCAAGAAATAGAAAAAATATCTTAACAGAAAATAATAACAAAAAAGAAGAAATAATAAAAAGAAAATGTTAAACAAAAAAGCTAGCATCCAAGCTTTACATTTCTGACACTTACCCTCTGCCTTTCAGAGTCTATACACTCTATACATCTGGTCTTCTATGTCTCTATGCTCAAACACACTACTTTTAATACTTTTTATAAGAAGACTCAACTGGCCTCTGCATTACTTATAATCAATAGAAAACCTGAGTATGAAATCTTACAGATGGTGGACTTCAAAATTAACTACCAATGGGCTTGCAAGCTCTTTTATAAGATCATTTGATTAGAGTATGAAAATTAGATACCAAGTTAGTGACATAAGTGAGTTTAGTAGCAGGAAACCACTTAGATTTGTTTTTGATGTTTTCATATTACTTATTCTGCCAAGCCTAGTCCTCTTTCTTTGTCCTGATCATACTGCTGTAATTCAATAGGGTTTCTCTTAGTATATTTTTATCTATTCTTTTAATTCTGTCTAATTCTAGCCTCCATATACTTTTTATAGGATTTTTTCTATTTTTTGGTCTTTAACTTCTGTTTTATTCTTTATTCTAACTATTTTAATATGTTTTCTTATCTTTATATAATTAAAAGTAAAACAAAAAATTCATAATATTGTAGTGATATTCTAACAAACTATTCTAATAAAAGACAGATAATAATATCTATACTAAGATCTCCTTTTCAACTTTCTCAAGCTCTTTGACAGACTCTTTGTTATCATCATCTTCTTCACTTTCTCTCTTAGCCTTTTCCAGACCCCACCTTATATCAACTTTAACTCTAATCCTTGCCAGTTGAGCTATATTTCAATTTTGGACCTCTTCAAAGTCTTAAAGAAACTTTCTGATTCTGTGGTACTTTTCTATCATTTTCCAGAGCACCTTCTCAATGGAATTCAAGACTTTACTGTAGGCAGAGCTCTCTGTTTCGCTAGTAGTGATATTTTGGTAAGAGATATATTATTGCTTAATAGTAATATATCCTATATAGGTTAGAGAGTAACTATAAAAGAAGAAATTAGTAGAAATAGTAAATAATTATTAACTTTACTACTTACCTACTATAGTGTACTAGATACTCATACCCAGTGTATATACATCTCTTACAGAGGTTTTTGTTCTCTATCTTTATTACATTATTTCTATAGTACTTTTTTAGTTACTTTCCTTAGTTTTCTTTATTAGCTACTATTTGATCTCTTTCTCTGAGAAAATCTTGATAATCTCTCTTCTCTTGATTCTAGTAATTTGTAGAATTTTAATGCTTTTTATTACATTGGACTCTCTTGCTAAGATCTTCTTCAACTTCTTCTCTTATTATTTCTTTGTAAGAGAACTTGCTTTTCTAGAGTTTTTCTCTTTTGGATTTTCCAATTGATCCATGTTTCATGATCCTTTCTGATATCTGCTTTTATCTACTAATTGTCAGAATCACAAATAGTAGACTTAAGTTTATTTTATTTTTCATTTCATTTTCATTTCAATTTTCAATTTTGAGAAACTAGAGTTAGAGTTTAGTGTGATATTACCTATCACTGTCACAAGTGGTCACATGACAAGACAAAGTGTCACACATCAGTCACATAGCACAATAAAAGACAGAAGAAAATTCTAGAAAGAATAATTTCAAACAACATATATAATTTATTGTCAAGATCACAAAAAGAGGACTTAGTTTTTCTTATTTTCTTTCCTCATTTTTATTTTCTTTTCAATTTATTTTCCTTTATTCTTTCTAAAGATGATGACTACTTTATATAATAACAGGTCTATTCTAATGTGTTAGAATTCTAATTATATAAGCAAGAAATAATAATACTTTTAGAACTAGGGTTAGGGTTAGAGTGATAAGATCACACTGTTACACAGCAGGTCACATCAGGTGACAGTGACAGTGACAAGTCACGGAATGTATGGAAGAATATAGATGGTTCTAGAAGAAGTGACATTATATAATATGTACATTACATATTGACCTCATATCTTACACATGGTACTTTAGGGTAGGGTGTACAGTAGCTAGCATGGACCATGTAGATAGGAATAAGGTAGACTACATTGTAAAGAGTTCTCTATTGAGTTCTCTTGTGTTAACCTAATACAAGGTTTTATTTATTGACCTACTCTAAGATCTTTGAGTCATAACATATATGTTGATCTTAAGGTAGACACATGATCATTTAGGATAGGCTAATCATAGTAGTAGCACAGAATACCAGTCTGGATATATAAGATAGAAAATCCTGTACAGAGTTCTCTATTGAGTTCTCTTGTGTAATTTCTATGTAAGGTTCTTTCTAACTCTAAGGTCTTTGAGTTGTAATACTAATATACTTTCCTATATCCTAAATCTCTTCAAGCTGTATACAAACATTTCTAATTATCTTGATATATCATCTTACTCCCCTTTTCTGTGTTTTTTTCACTCTTTCATAATACTCTGTAGTCTTCTGTAGTCTATTATTGTCATCCACACTGAATAATTATTCACCCATTTACTTTTTTGTACTTTGAAAGTACTTGCTAAGCACTCTGGCTCTCTTTTAATTTGGTCTCTCTATTCTCAAATGTTTCTGATTCTTAAGTATCATCATTCCCTACTTATGTAAACAGTATTCTAGTACATTAGAATGAATCTACTATTATATAGAGTAATTGTTATCTTCAAGAATTCCTATCCTATTCTCTTAGGATTTTCTGGAGATAAGTATATAGCTAGTATTTTTTAGACAATAAACTTAGGATTTCCTGGAGATTTGAAGTGCCTTGCTCTTTCACTCAGTTGCCCTGACACTCTTAGTCTTCTTCTTTTCACACTGCTTCCATAAAGCCTCCTTTCTTGCTCTAGCCTCTGCTGTCTTCTTTGCTTTTTGAGCTGCTTGTTTAGCATATCATAATCTCACTGTACTTTCCAGATAGGCTTAGAGCAGTTGCTCTTCTTTGTGTTGTTTCTTTATTTTCTTTTATATTGACTTAGGTACTATCATAGATTTCCTGGGTAAACTGAATAGAACTTTAAAGGCTCAGTCTTAAAATACTATCATATACTAAGTTTACTTTTAAAGACTGCCCTCTATAGTAATGATCTTTTATTTAATTCTCAACTTCCACAATGGCCTTATTTCTATAACACATCTCTTATAGTAGTAATATAATCAATCTTGAACCTCTTGAGTACTCAGTCTTTTACAATAAAGATATTTCTATCCAACTTGGCCTTCCATAGTAGAGTTCTCTTATTAACCTCTTTTAGTATCTCACTACTGAAACTGTAGTTTGCTAGTCTAATAATCAAATATTCAAGTTGAACTTAATTTCTGGTATTCTGTCACATTATGTTCTGATCACATCTGCTCTAACCTATAGATAATCTTCTTCCCTCATTTAGTATAAATCATATATTTTTATTCTATCTTGGATGTCTTTGCTAAATCCTTACTAACTTCATAGACCTCTATTCCCTAACATTTGAGGATCAATAGAAGTTAGGGTAACTTACTTAACAGCCTCTGTTCCAGATAACTACCCTAGGTAGTATATTTAGTATATATAATCTGGTAGTTTGTATTATACTAGTTATCCTGAAAATTAACTAATATCTATTTCCAGTGTTGGTGACAATACACCTCACCACTCTCTAGTAGTTTTCCATCTGTTAAATCTCTAAGTCTCATTCTGAAATATATGACCAGTATGGCTAGTAGAGATACAGCATACAGGCTAAAGCCAAAAGGTTGTTCTGACTCATCTTTCATATTCTTAAATAATATATTAATCACTTATCTGGACTTCCAAGATGCCTTATTGGATCTTGGATATTCTTTGGCAATATACCATCATTAGTACTCACTCTCTTTAGACTTTGTTCTATCTTCTAAAGTTGCAATCATATGGCAGACAAATAGTACAGCATATAAGCTGAAGCCAAGATTGTTCTGAAAAGTCTATATTACTGTGTACTTTGTATGAGATTTCCACATCTAGTACATCTCCAAGCCAATCTTATAGGCTTTTGTTTTCTAGTATAAACAATACTTGATATTACCTTTGGAAAATCTTATTCTGTTCTCTTAGGATTTTCTAAAGCTAAGTTATATTTGATTATTAGCTATTACAATATAACTTAGATTGTTCTGAAGATGTAAACTCTGTGAATTTCCATAAACTCCATTCAGTCACTCTAATATCTTTTATCTCTATACAAATATAAATAGATAATGCTTAAACAACTCATTGTGAGTACTGTGTATTATCACTTAGTTGTTAGGGTAACTGGGCAAAGTCTATAAGATTTTGTGGAATTTTATGATCTCTAAAAAAACCTAAGAGAACAAAGTAAGGTTTTTAAAGACAACAGACATTCTATATAGCTATACTATATATTCCAATCTCTAGAATCAGCTTACTTCATGAATAATAATAAGAACAGTATGACTAAAAACATCCATGATAGAAATATCTAGGGTGTTAGCCTAAAAAAAAAAAGAAGTTTCCATTAGCAATGGATGAAAGAGGACTGGAATGATAGATAAGATTACACTTGGTAAAGGTTAGTAGCAGAAAGTAGAAAGCAGTAGAGTTAACTAAACAAATCATATGAAGTTAGCAGTGGTATTTGGCATTCTGGAAGTGTCAGGAGTACAATATGAAGTACATATATAGTATCAGCCAGATATTAAAGCTAAGCTTGACATTGTGCACTTTTAGTGTAACTGGTTCAGCAGCTGATCTGTTTCTAACAGAAAGAGAATTTGGAGTTAAAAGAACAGGTTCCCTTATATTAGTCATGCTGTGCTGATTACAGTTGTCATATCCCAATCCAGCTACATTTATTCCAACCTATGGATGATGCCTCTCCCTTATTTGCACTCTCTAACCTCTTCCAGTACAGATCACTCATCTCCATTTCACCTCAGATGTTCTTACTAGACTCTCACCAACTTCATAGATTTCTGTCCCTGGCATTTGAGGATCACTAAAAACCAGGGTAATACTTAGCAGTCTCTATTCTAGATAACTATTCTAGATAGTATACTTAGTATCTAAGCTGGTAGTTTAAACTGTAAGCCTCATTCTGAAATTTGACTAAAACCACCGCCAACTTCTGGTGTTAGCAATGACAATCTCGCCCTTTATCCTCGACCGATATAACAACCAAACTCGGGACTCCAGGGGTATTCATGCTCCAAGAGTTCTGTGAGTGTCTTGTACGCTTCTACATCAGCAAATGGAACGCCTGTACGTGGATCCAAATATGGAGCAACTTGGCCAGTGATTGGACACCGCTGTTTGACTCGACCTGATAGGAATCAATTTATTATTATGATCTTTGGGATGTGCACTTACTCGAGGGCCGTCCCTTCCCGCTGAGAACTTTCAGCTCGTCCCACTTGACATGATCACCGAACATAGCTTTCATCAGATCTTTCCAAGGCGGCTTTGCAATGCCATCCCGTTGATCAGCTTCGACGACAACATAATTCTTCGTCGCCTTTTCTGTACGTTCTTCTTCTACGTACTGCTTTTGTAATGGCTGCGCCTTCGCAGTGGTTTCTGTGGAAGTGAAAAAAGTGGGCTGAACAGCAGAAGTGGCTGTTTTCAAAGCAGCAGTTGTAGGTGCCTGGCTATGATATATGGAAGGACATGGGGTGGCATTTTGAAATCGGAACGAGAATGTCGTGCTGGATCCTGCAGTTGTGGTGACTGAAGGAGCTGCTAACATCATAGCAGATGTCCCTACAGAGGACGCTGTAGCTAGGACCCCGGACGCAGGTTCCACTGATGGAGTCGAGATAAAGAAAGGAGCACCAGACACAGTAGGCAATTGAGAAGTCGAAGTCTGCTCGGCCCCAGCTGAAGTTGAACTTGACCCAACTTGGGCTGTCATTGCGGACAAGGCTCTCGAATGTGAAGCTAAGTATTGGTATAGCTGAGCATAGTAGGAATTAACTTGAGCCGCAGTATACTGTCCATAGGCTGGGATAGCAGTTGGCTGGGGTTGTGGTGGTGTCACTTCAACTTGAACCTTAAACTTCTCAACCTCTATTTTACTAATCCAGCGGAGTAGAGGCCCTGTCACGGTTGGCATCTTAATGACGCGAGCCTTGTTTCGCTTTTCTTCCTCTGCCTTGAGGTAGTTTCTGTGCTCTTTGATATTACCCTCTTCAGTGTCAAGTGCACGCTGAATCAATTCAGTCTGGGAAAAGGATTTGATAGTAGGTTTGAATTTCTTCTGGGCAGATGCCTATGTAAGGATAATGAATGAGAAAATAGAATGGATGATCCCATAATAGGACACGCCTTCTTCTCCTCTGTTTCTCTCATTCTAGAATCAGTTGCGGATGTATTAAGAACCGTATGTCGTCTTTGACTCTTTCTCTTCTGGCCAGCTCGCTTGGGCACACCCAAAGTGATGCACTCCTGTATATCAAATCGAACAGTTTGCTTCGGCCTTGGTCTCGGTTTGGCTATGGGAGGAACGATAGATTGAGGGTTAAATGTTGCCTTGTTTCTATCGTGTACCACGGCAGTCCGTTTCTCCAATCGTACTCGTGCAGCCTAGCCATCCATGAATGAGACTATTACACCATATACAATAGCGTTATACCTTACGAGCAGCCTTTTCTTCATCATTGACAGCTTCTTCTCCGGCATCCATTTCTTCATGGTTCACTTCTTCATCGGTGCTTGTGAAATCAGACTCAAACAAGTCTTCTTCATCTGTGGCATGGTGTTGATGTCAGGAATTTCGTCACTGTTCGAATGCAAGCGTACCTTGATCGTTGAAAAATTCATTATCGTCGTCCAAATCTTGGTTGGTTTCGTTGAGAGCCAGTTCTGCAAGTGCTGACTCCATACTGGCAAATGCCAAATATTCAAACGACAAGACTGGGGAACAGAGGAAGTGACTTACCGATTTCCAGCTGTGCTCCTACGAGAGCGGCGCGCTACGAGGCTTTCTGCCATTGTGATCAGCAACAATTCAGTGTTCCAGCGAGGAAGATATTGATATTTAAGAGAATTTTTGAACACTTCCCGCGACACCGTCTGAGCCAAATAAAGGGAAATAAACTGAAATACCTATTCTAAATGCACGGCATCCAACGATGGCAACAATCACACTTTCTCGGTTCTCGAAATCCCCACCTAATGGTCCTTCAAAATTGTCGAAAATTTTACACCACCTAAACCAACAACCAAGGCTTCAATTGAAGAAAGTAGCCAACTTCAAGGTCCTGTGGAGAGCTCAGAAGTGCTCGAGCGATATAAGGTAGCGTGCAGCATACATCCATTGTAGGCTAAGCAGGATTAAAACTCAGGATAGGCGTTTTGTGAGGGACACACTGCCCCGAATCCGGTACGCAAATCCCACCATGCCTATTGAGGCAGACAGAGTCTGGAAGAAGGAAACGGATTCGAACATACAATTGGTTCTTGGTACGTCCTGTGGCTACGTCGTCCATCCAGGCTGATTCACAAGTCAATATTCAGAGTCAGGCAAAACGTCGACTATCAAGATGGACGGTTTGTCATCGTC
>Ga0157357_1000565_pt1 | contig 15751 bp, 15 predicted proteins | sample AttcapACBM1_FD_111485 | JGI IMG/M metagenome (GOLD analysis project Ga0157357, IMG submission 111485) | Fungus gardens microbial communities from leaf cutter ant in Botucatu, State of Sao Paulo, Brazil - Atta capiguara ACBM1 | ecosystem: Host-associated > Fungi > Mycelium > Unclassified ... | reverse complement strand
TAATAAAAAGATCAAATATGAGAGAGGCATAGTTTGAGGGTTGTCTGAGATCAAACTTAATGTGGTAATAAACTTGTGTATAACTCATGCTTAAGAAAATAAGGATAATTACTATGTTAGTATGGCCTTGAATGTCTAAATAATAAATAGGGACAAGAAGTGCTGAAATAAGGCACACAAGACTAAAAGAGTCTGCCAAGTTTCTCAAGGTTTGGCCAGCTACAGAATATGAAGAGGCAGATAAATCTCATTCAATATTTCTTGTATAGAGACTATTAAAGTACATATTCATAAGATATTAATATCTATCTTGTCAAGAACAAAAGAAGTGAACTTAACATTCTCTTATTTTTTTTTATCATTTTTATTTTCTTTTTGATTTATTTTCCTTTATTTTATTTTTAGAACTAGGGTTAGGGTTAGAGTGACAAGATCACACTGTCACACAGCAGGTCACATCAGATGACATGATTACAAGTCACATAAACACATAGAAGGATGTAGAAGATTCTGGAAGGATAACATTATACAACATGTGAAATACATGTTGATCTTAAGGCATACACATGGTCATTTAGGGTAGGCTAGAAATAGCTCGCATGGACCATTAGGTATTAGTATATAAGGTAGACAATCTTGTACAGAGTTTTTTATTGAGTTCTCTTATGTTAATCTAATATAAGATTCTTTTCATTGACCAACTCTAAGGTCTTTGATTTATAACATATCTCTATTAAAGAAAGATAAAAGCTAAATGTCTCTATGGTTGACTATGTCTCTTCTAAGAGCAAAGTAAAGTCTGGATAGCTTAGAAATAAAATACATAACTCTAAATATCTGCTTAGAATTCTATAGAAATTAGACCATCTGAGTCTAATCTAGATAAATAGAAGTACCAACAACTTCATCTTCTCTAGAAATTGTAGTAGATAGTACAAAGCAAATAAAATCCCAGAAAGATTACTGGATAAAGAGGATATTGTATAACTCTTCTTTTTCTAAGAAGACTGTCTACTAGTGTATATACAACTCATCTTCAGAAAAATTCTAAGAAAACAGGATGGAGTTTTCTAGAGATAACAGCTACTCTAAGTATATAGTTCTTGCAAATATTCTGTAATTAAATACAAAGCATGTTAGTTGTACTAAACATACTTATTAACTATTTCCACTAGTAAAAGAGAACTTGCTCTTCCAAGATTCTTTTCTTCCATATTTTTCAGCTGATTTGTATTCCATGACTCTTATTAATATCTATACTTATCTACTGATCTACTTTCCCATATTCTGGCTCTTTTCCAATTTAGTCTCTCTATTCTGAACTGTTTCTGATTACTTGAGTATTATTATTCTCTGTTTATGTAAATAGAATGCTGATACATTAGAATAGACCTATTATTATATAGAGTAGTTGTTATTTTCAGGAATTTCCATCCTGTTCTCTTAAGATTTTCTAAAGGTGAGTATATAGTTAGTATTTCTTAAACAATAAACTTAGGATTTTCTGGAGATTTGAAGTACTCTGCTCTTATATCCAGTTATCCTAACAACTAAGACCAGTTATAGTATTGTAGTTGGCATATCTAGAACATATCTTAACAGTCTTGTTAATATGTTATTGTTTGTCAAAGCAATAGCATCAGAATAAACAGTTGTTGTTATTAGCAGCATAGTCCCTTTTACAGTTCAAACACTTGAAAGTATAAGAACAAAGTATACTAGCTATAGTAATTTCTCTAGAAAGATTAAACTTGAGATTGACCTTGTAACATCAAGCTAAGAGTCTGCAGTTCTCTACTTTGTGTGGACTACTATTGTCATATGCTAAGTCCACTCATCTGAAAAACACATCTCTGTGATACATTTCTTGTCAAACATACAAGCTTGTCTTTCATAGTGGCCACCTTTCTCACAACACACCTTGTGGTGGTGATGCAACTATCTGGATATTCTGTCTTCCATAATGGAGATACTCCTATTCAACTCAGTCTTCCATAGTAGAGTTACTCTTATCAGTATCTCAATACTAAAACCTCTGCTCGGGGTAATAGGGGCTATACCACTGAAACCCCAAACATCTTCTATAATAGAAACTTATATATAAAACTAGTAGTTACACTGTAATTTACTAGTCTGATAATTGATGAAGATAAATTCTTATTGTACTTAATCCCTGGTGTTCAACAGCAACACACCAAATCAGTACTCACTTCCATCTTGGACTTTTTCCTATTTTCTGAAGTTGTAACCATACAGCAGACAGATAGTGCAGCACATAAGCTGAAGCCAAGGTCATTCAACAAGTCTGTACATCTCTAAGTCTACTTTGTAGACTTTCCACCTGGTGTGAACCATACCTGACAACTATACTTCTAACATTTAGTACTTTAAGTATGATAAACATGTATTGGACATTCCCAGTAACAATAATTATAATACTAAGTAACCTTAGAGTATATAGTAGTTTCTTAGACTATAGTAGTATATTGCCCAAAGTTAAATAAGAAATTAATAAAAGTCTTGCCCTTAAAGCCTTTCTGTATTATGACTTAAGTCTTCAGAAATAAGATAAAAGTACATTCTTATATTGAGTAACACAAGAGAACTTAACAGAGTTTCAAGTATAGACTAGTTTATCTTATATACTTCCAGATTATAGTTTGTATGCATACTATAACTGTTAGAGTTGTAAACAATAGACTTGATTTCATTTTATTTTGGACTTAGGCAAAAGGTATAATGTAACATTATATATGATGGTTATACAAGTTACAAAAGTATGATGGAGATATGATACTTATCACAAAGTAGTTATATATATCATAATTACATAATCATATGATATAGAGAAGAATGTAGAAGGTTCTAGAATAGGTAACATTATATAGTATGGCAATAGCATGTTGGCCTTATAGAAAGCATATAAACTTTAAAATAGGTTAGTTGTAGTATGTATACAGACCATAGTCTAAAGTATATAAGATAGACTAACTTGTACTTGGAATCTTATTAAGTTTTTTTGTGTTACTCAATACAAAAGTTGTCTTTTGTCTTTACTCAAGAACTTAAGTCAACCTACCTTAATATTTATATACTTTTTTATAAGACTAACATATTATTGCTGTGCTATATGATATTATTTATTCTAGAATCTTCTATGATCTTCTCTATGACATATGACAATAACATATATTATGCTTTCATTATGATTTGTAACTTGTGTGATATCATATTACATCTTTTGCCTAAGTCCAAAATTAAAAAAATCAAGTCCACCATTTACAACTCTAATATATTAGACTAAGACAAGTAAGGCTCTATCTCAGTTATTTCACTGAGACTAGCAATTTTCTTTAGCCATTGCTTAATCACTTTTAGCTCTGCTACTAAGATAACAAAGTTGATAAATATAGACATGCTATCTCATGCCTTATGAACAGACTCTACTCTAAGTTTAAAGTAAGCCTTAACCAAGCTCTTGTTACAGAACTCAACTTGTTATGACTCAAAGACCTTAGAATAGGTCAATGAATAAAACCTTGTATTAGGTTAACACAAGAGAACTCAATAGAGAACTCTGTACAGGATTGTCTATCTTATATACCAAAACCTCATAGTTCATGCTAACTACTTCTAGCCTACCCTAAACAGCCATGTATTTGCCTTAAGGTCAACATGTGTTTTACATATTGTATGATGTCATTCTTCCAGAACCTTCTATGTCTTTTCATTCATCTCATAACTTGTGATCATATCATTTGATGTGACTGCATAGTCTTGTCACTCTAACCCTAACCCTAAGTTCTAAAAATAAAAAATGGAAAATAAATCAAAAGGAGAAATAAAAATAAAAAAGAAAAGGAAAATAAATTAAGTCTACCACTTTCATCTTTAACACAACTACAGAACTAGTATTGGTCATAACAATTTATATAGTAAGAGAATTAAGTGGGATTAGAATCTACTATCTAGTAGGTCTATAGATTGTATAGAAATAATTATGGCTTGAAGGAGATTAGAAAATACTTTTATAAGCTGTAACAAGTACAAAAAGTTCTTGTAAGATAAGATAGGAACAAACTTTGGAGCTTGCTAAGTAATGTTGGCTTTTGCAGTCTAAGTAAATGATTTGACTTTGTATCACATACCATCTGACATCTGCACTCTTTCTATTCTCTTCCAGCATAAATCACACTCTATTCTAATCAACTCAAGGACCAAATCCTATATTTCTTATCAATCTCATAGAGTTCTAAGTGATAACTTTAGCTACTATATACCATTCTTCAGTCTGATAATCAACTTGAACTTGTGCTACACTTATCTTAAGATCTTTCTAAGCTCTTGTTATCTGAAAAATATAGCTGTGTAACAAATAGGCTAGATACAATGTCATTTGTTGAAGCCAAGATTGATTATCTACATAGTACTATTTTTAGTTTCTTGTATTATTTACCAAGTCCACTCTTCTACTTCTGTCTTCCATGCTATATTTGCAGATAAACCTGGCAAGTATAAATCACCCTTAACACTTTGGGCTTAGGTTTGGAAGCCAAAAAAATAGAAGAAGATATTATTTGGAACTTGATGGTTTTAGAAATCATCATAGCTAGACTAGATATTATAGCTGAACTAGGACAAGTTGTCATAGCTTTAGAAAGAGAGAGAGTTTATGAAATAAACAATATTCTGCTTCTAAAATTAGAAAACATAAAAGAAAAGAGAGAGACTTTTGTAGTTAGAATTTAATCAAGAACTATCAGATTCTTTTTCTTATTTATGCTTTTTTTCTAGTACTTTTTGTGAATAACCAGAGTAAAAGCAACTTCTTTAGCTTCTAGTACATTAATAGCTATTTTAACATTAGAAGAAGATACTAGAATAAGATCAGAAATATAAATAGTTCTTATAGCTTCTACAAGAGTAAGAATATCAAATTGAAGTGAGATTTCAAAAAAATTCCACTTAGCTTCAGAAATCACAAGAAGTAGGTTCTAGATATAAAATCTAACTGCCAAGATAGTAAAAAATTAGTTAACAGATTATTCTTTAAGAAGGCACTTTTTTATAAAGTATATAAGATGTTCAAGAGATAAAGAGAGCATTTTAGCATCAGTTTCAAAGTATCTAAAATAATCAGACAGTAACAGCATATAGTGATCACTATTCTACAACTTAGTATTATAAGTAATATTTTCCAATTGGGAAAATGATTCAGCTAATCTATGTATCAGGTTAGATAGTCCAAGCATAAGGGCTTGGAGTCTTTAGAGACTTTTGAAGACAGTTTCTACTCTTCTCAACAAACACCTAGTTATTCTAGCTTATAGTAGATACTTTCTTTTCAGAAATTAAGGTAGAAAAAGTAGCAGAGAGCTTTAGGAAAGACACTTTCTTGAAAGAGAGTCTGCCTGTAGTCACTCTTAGAGCAGTAGGTATCTTAGGGTCTAAACCTATGTCCTCTTTCTTACTTTCTCCTAAAGAAGATAAAGTTAAGGTTTTAGAAAAGACATTTCTGAAGGCAGAAGAAGCAGAAGAAGCAGACACTTCCTGAAGAGTGCCTTGCAATACAATGAGTTTGAAGTCTCCCTCTTGAATGAACTCATTTGCTAGTTCTAAAACTGGCTCTAGAGAGCAAATTAGATGAGTCTGGAGACTCACCAACATATTGAAGACTATCCTAGAGACCAGGAGAAAGTATTAGATTTTTCGAGTTAACCATGGTGGTGGTTAGGGGAAGAGAAGTTTTTGACAATAGGGAACAGTTCTACTGGTCTGGAAAAAGGACAGAGAGAAAGAGCATGTAGATCTATCTACTAAAGAACCGTGAGGCTTGGGTATGTTCAAATTTAAATAAATCTATACTTTTTGTGTCAACTGTGAGCTGACCTTGTGAATTGCACAGGTGGTGTTGAGTAGGAGATGGTGACTCTAGCATGGGGTAGAACCCCTATACTACCCTGGGGTGGGTCAGACCGGTGGCAACGTCGGCCTACCAACAAGGATATTCGAAAAGCCGGAGTATAGAGGATCTAGATTGTGGGACAAGAACAACGTGACTCAGACTCTAGGCTGGCACCCACGCTCCGATTGGACGTTTGCGAGGCGTGCAGCCGAAACTCGTGAACAGATGCCCACTCTGTTCTGCTAAAACTAGGAAGAAGGTCGCCCCCTTCTTACTTCTGTCGGAGCGAGCCGACTGTTCGCATTCGGAAATAAGCCTAGGGGGTAATCCTGCCCTCCCAAGTATAGCAGGAACGCAAATGCCACCCCAATCAGCGAGTCTTAGAAGGTCTGTCTATACACTCTAGGAGGCCAGACAAGTTAGATACACCAGGATATAAGAAACCAAGCAGATCGTATAATAATTAGACAACTGGATTCATTCTTGAGTTGCTACAAATAAACCTATACGTTTCGCTCCGATGACAGATAAATTTTCTGATCCTTACCTCCGGCCATGGACTCGACCTCTGGTCAACATTATCAAAGATCGGGTTCTCTGCCCTCGGACTATGCCCTTGTATCTCGCTATGCCCAACATAATAGCACGACTGAAGACAATGATGGCAACTTAGAATCTTCATACAACGGCTATGTCGGGCCCAGCCATTCTTCCATGGACAATGGTGGTCTTTCTATGAAAGATACTTTGACTTCCGAGACTACCCCACTCCTCACACCTGTGGCCCGGATTGAGGAGCCTGTTGATCATGATCCCTCTCTCAGTGAGGAAAGCTATATTCGAATGATAAGGGAGGAACTACCCATTCTCTCTCGATATGCTTTTCCTGTTTTCGGGCAAGCTATCTCATCTTACGCTACCATTTATTTGCATTCTAATGGTCCTCTAGCACTCATGTACTTGAATATACATTAGTTGTTGCTTCTGTGGTGTCTATCGGACACCTCTCAACTAATGCGCTTGCCGCGATCTCCCTCGGTTCTATGACAGCTTCTGTTTCTGGATTTAGCATTATCCAGGGCTTTGCGTCTGCTCTCGATACTTTACTTCCTAGTGCCTGGACTTCTACTCAACCCCAACTTGTGGGCCTTTGGTCACAACGAATGTGTATGTACAAAGGATAACTCCACAATCTCTTACTCAATTTGCATTTGAACTATATAGGTGTTGTAATAACTGCTTGCTTGATCGTGAGTCAATTACTTTGTGTCGACTTCCCTCAAGATCTGAACAGCTCCATCGAAGCCCACGTTTGTAATCTGGTTAAATGCAGAGTCCATCCTGCTCGCACTCAGGCAGGAGCCGGAGGTTGCACATCTCGCTGCTATCTATTTGCGATGGGTGTCTCTCGGGTTGCCTGCTTACGCCTTCAATTGTATCAGTCGCCGATATTTCCAATCCCAAAATCTGTTCTCCGTTCCTACCCGCATCATCATGGTCGTTACCCCTATAAATGCCTTCCTCAATTACATCCTCGTTTGGGGTCCAGAACCCATCAGATTGGGTTATATCGGTGCTCCACTGGCGACCGCCATCTCTTTCAACCTTGTCTCTTTTTTATCTATTATTTATGGTATTTTCTTCGTGCCAAATACAGCATGGCACCCAATTTCCAGAAAAATGTTTACTGGTTTGGGAATGCTTGTCCAACTTAGTCTTAGTGGTGTTGGTCAAGTTGCAAGCGAATGGTGGGCGTGGGAGCTCGTCGCCCTCGGAGCTAGTCTTCTTGGTCCTGTTGCTCTCGCCACTCAGAGCGTTCTCCTTGTCTCCACCTCGACAACCTTCCAAATCCCCTTTGCCCTCTCTGTGGCTACCTCTGTCCGGTTTGAGTCTTTTCCCTTTTCCACAACAATGTTCTAATACTTCCTCTTTGTAGAATTGGAAATCTCCTTGGAGAACGGAAAGCGAAAAGAGCCGGTGTGGCTGCAGTTACTTCGTTAATTGGTGCTCTCGCTATCGCTGCTTTCACCAGGTGTGCTTTCGATGTTTATCTGATTAAACAAGTTTATATGAGTGACTTTTCTGCTCTACCATATAGCACCATGTTTATTGTGTTCCGCACATCGTGGGCGCGTATTTTCAACGATGATCCTGGTACGATCAAACATGCCTCACCTCGGCTTAGAGTTTGACATGATCTGTGTTTTACCTCAAATGCATGATTTTTTCCAGAGGTAATTTCGATGGTCGCCTCGATTCTGCCACTGTGTGCCCTTTTCCAAGTATTCGACGGCACGGCTGCTGTTACCGGTGGAATTCTCCGCGCGCAAGGCAAACAACTCACCGGTGCAGTCCTCAACCTTAGTGCTTACTACGTCATCGGTATCCCCTTGGGGATGCTCCTTGGATTCAAATACGGGATGGATTTGCCTGGCATTTGGGTAGGGTTGACTGTGTCTCTGGTATATTGCGCGGTGCTTGGCACTTGTTTGGCTCTCAGGACTAATTGGGATCGTCAAGTTGAGAAAGTTCACAAGAGATTGGCGGCAGAGAGGGAGGTAGACAAGAAGATGAGGTTAGTTGAAGAGGAAGAGGGGAGAGCATAAAACGTTACGTGGCTTGTTATTTTTAGGACTCTTTAATGGACACTACTCATGATCATTCTGCTACGTAGGTAGACTACAGTTGTAGTATTCTGTTTGACCCAATGATGCTAGTTCAGGTGTATAGCACCTACCTTGACGATAATTCTGTGATGAGGCCTGTCAAGTCAGTGAGTTTGATTCACTTCTCTGGGCAGCTTTCATGACAATCTATGGATCATGTTGTTCATTGAAATCGTCATTCCAGAGGTATAGTATCTTTCTCAAGCACGTCAACAATTGAACGGTTTGAACTGATCAGACAAAAGTCTCAAAAGGGGGATCCGAGGAACTCTCAACAAGCTGCATTAAGATCTCACCTCACAAATCTGAAGGACACTTCACCGATTTCTCTATCGTATGGCATGAAAAAATGGAACGACTCACTGACTTCGCCAGATAAAAAATTTACCATATATCTTACTCCGCTTTCATTCTTGTGCCCAGTCTCACCGAGCTATGATAAAACGGGGTATGCAGATGATCTGAATGACGGCAGAAACGGATAAAATACAAAGATAAGCAATCCAAAAAAAAACCGCAGATTGTCCAGCCAAACAGTCCAAAGAAAATGTCCGAATCATTACTACACGATTTTCAGACAGGAATCCTCAAATCCAAATCATAACTCGAAAGGCGAGGGCACGAGAACAAGAAATCAGAAAGGAAAAGCCGGTTTCGATACACATACCCAAATCCCAGGACCCATGTGAACCTACACTCATGCCCATTGACACACTCATCAAGCTATCAAGCTCTTCATTTCGTTCCTATGATGATCATCACTTCTCCCCGCTCTACCCTTGCATGCACCCGTAGCACTCATCGAACTCGAAGACGACGATAAAAATCCCTCGTCTGAAATTCCAAATGCTGAGCCTGAAGACGTACTACTACCACCCACGCTGGATGCGCGATACTTGGCTCCAGTGCTGTTAGTAGTGGTGATTTGTGTATCAATACTTTGCGTGTATTGTTCTGCCAAAAACCAAGGTTGTTCAACTTCTTCCCCCACATCCGTACCTTCTGCGGAGATGGTATGAGCCAATATTTTACCATCAATATCAACATCTCCTTCCACCAGCTCTTCTCCATAATCCGGAGTTGCCTCATTCACATCTTCCTCCTCTTCAGCTTCATTTTCGCCTTCGTCCCCACCCTCGTCCTCATTTTCATCCTCCTCGTCTTCATCTTCGTCCTCCTCGTCCTCCATGGTTCTCTGAACCTTCACCCGCTTACCCTCTGCGATCCAAACTCCATTCTCAAAAACATCAGCTAACACTTCATCCCTCGGGTTATCCTTGTCCTCTGCAACCAGCCATTCCACCTGTTGTATCTTTCTATTTCCTCTTTCCCGCCCAGCAACCAACCGTGTCAGACAAACCCCATTCAAGCCTGCAATTTTACACCTTTCCAACAACGGCAACACCATCCTCGTCCTCGTCGTATGTTCAGCCATACAACCTACGCTCACATGGTCCAACAAGACTCTGCATGCCAAATCCCCGTCCCCTCCACCACATCTCTTTCTCTGTGATCCTGTAAAACGAATTTTGTGGAAAAAGACCTCCAGGTTTCTCACACCCTCCAATGTGGCTAGAAACATTTTCCAGGCACTAAAATCACAATCCAGGGCTGTGATGATAAGCGTATGCAGAAGTGCTGATAATCGCGGTAAGGGCCAGTGACATGGGGTGAACGTGGACGAGGAAGAAGCCGAAAGCGAGTGAGGTAAGTGCGCGGAATGAAGGCGTGACAATCCGCAGTGCGCTTGCGATCGTGATGAACTAATAATCGATGCCGATCCGGATGAATTGACAGAAATAGAATCGATGTCCACGTTCCGTGAGGTGGACATTATTGAAAGGGGTCTGGATGCTGAAACTGGTATTGCCGTTGCCATGGCCGATGGAAACATGGAGGACAGAGTGGGTTTGATGGGAGGCGTCAAAGAAGCAGAGGAAGAACTAGATGATGATGATGATGAAGTATGAACAGAGAATGTCAGTGTTTCTATAGGTGTTTGTGCGGAAGATGCCAGAACATTTGGGCTTTGCTCCCCTGAAGACGAAGAGCCAGAGCCAGAAATAAGATGAAGCATATCACCAGTAGGATATGGGCCTGACGCTGGCAGATGGGTAGACGCATAGCTCTGACAGGGAGTGCCAGCAGTAAGCGACATTGACCCGTGCTCGTGAATATGTAGCAACGGCGGCGGCGGCGCGATAAGCTGGATAAAAGGGGTGAAATCCTGGTCTGGCAGGTGAAGACTAAGCTTATTCAGGCTGGGCATCAGAAGGCGTTGCAGGACACGACAAAGATAATCTGGATCCAAGTCAGTCAAGCTCAGCTCCCACAAGGACTCGAGTAGGACGCGGCCGTTGTCTTGGTTGTCAAAGTTGGCCTGTTTGGCTTTTCCTTTGCCAATGTACTTGTCCCCTGTGTCTGCTGCATGCGTGGAAATAGAATCAGAGTAGTCACGCATTGTCCAGGCAAGGTCCTCGGTGCCGTTCTCCGCCCTCGGGCCAGAATAGTGAAGGAATAAGCGTTGGAGGTGAGGGCTGAGGCGGAGCATCCTGTCCCAGTAGACGTAGGGTGGACGTGTGTGATCCGAATGAAGGGCAAGTTCGAGAGTATGCAGGCTATGCAAGTAGGGGCTTGCGTCCCAGGGCAAGTTGACGCCAATCAAAGAGACATTTCTAAGGGCCGGGAGGGAGTTACTGAAGATGCTAACTGGACGCCTGTAGGTGGCAATGTAGAGATCCTGTGCGACCCGGAAGTCCTCGAAATGATAGAGCTGGAGAGTTCGGAGGTTGGGGGCGGGAGGAGCATTTCCGAGGTACTTGCGGGCGATTTGCTTGCACGTGTCGTCTCGAATTTTGAGATGAAAGGCACGCCAGAACGGCACATGTGGACAAACCAGTTCAAAGATCGCGCACAGCTCGTCCCTGTACAGCGTCACGCCAGGGACATGCTCCTTGCCCGCAACAGTGTCCACCACGATATCCAGTCGTCGACTCGGGCTCCGTCGGCAGCGCTCCAAGTACGCTGCAGCCCGAGGCAAATGCGACTGCTCCCTGAAGCACAGCGTCGTCCAGAGTCCAACTGTCCGCAGTGCAACGTGGCGCCAGTGATGGCAGACATGCGACACCGTCAGCTGGAAGAGTGTCGATGGCACTGTATGGTACTTCTCGTCCGGCCTCAGTAGAAACGGTGAGTCCTCGTCTCCTTCTGCGCCGAGCACAAATACTCTGGTCAGCAGTTCGACTGGCAGAGCATGCATACCTTTAGGGCTGCAGTTGAACATGGTCGTCGAGCAGTAAAATCCGGCGAATATCTAATCGTACGTCGCTCACGTAAAATGACTATTTATAGGGTGTATGCTGCGTTTGGCACCAAACAGTTGTACAACTCAACTATCTTACAGACATTGACTGTACTGTGAAAAGCAATTTGTCAGCATCGCCCACCCACACCAGAACTATTCTTACATAGTCATTCAATTTCTTGCAAGTGTAAGGCGCCACGCAGACAGTGTCCCCAGTCCAACTGTTGGCAAAATTATAAAAAGAGCAATTTTTCATGCTGTGGCCGCTTACCCGATGCCACCACATTGTCCGTATTGAGCAACGGAGCCGGCGCCAGTGGGTGCAGTAGTAGTGGTGGGTGCAGTAGTAGTGGTGGGCCCAGTAGTACGGGAAGTTACGGTACTCGAGGAGCCTCCTCCACTTGCATCGCAATTCAAAACGGGAGGCCCTGGAATAATGTAGCCCGAGAGGTTAGCGTAGATGTTGACAGTGATGCCCGGATCAGATCCTGGCGAAATCGCAAGTCAGTGCCTGCTACCTCTACTAGCTTTTTAGCTTACCGTGGTATGCACCCGGGAAGTTGACAGTAGCAGGCGATGTGCTTCCACCACTGGTGATCTGGAGTTGAGCGCACTCCATCTGGTAAATTTGTCAATGTCACTTCAAACATTATCACACCAACATACATAGAACTGAGCACCAGGATAGCTCTCGGCAGCATGCAAAGCTGCAACGCGAGGCTCGAGTGAATTAAAAAGTGAGCACATTCAAACAACTATTCTTACCGATAATCTCAACACGCAACAAATACTGACCGTCGGGGATACAACTTGGGATTGAAAAGCTGACTTTACCCTTGTTCTGAATGAGCCTGTCGACACCCCAAATTCCATTCGTGTAGCCATCATGGTAGACCTTAAACCACTTCAAACCAGTAACATTTGACTGAGTCGCACTATCAACTTGAGCTCTATAGTTCAGAAATAATATCGGAATGGGAGTTTTATGTTGAGGAAAGACCTCTCACTCACAAGTAAGCTAGGACGGGGCCATGGTGAGATGCATCTATTGGATCAGCCGGGTCACTGGGATTGGCACCATCCAACGTATGATGCCACTCGGCGGTGACCTGAGTACCAGCTGCAACGGTAATAATCTTCTGCGAAACTGGTTGATGGTAGGGATTAATTCCACCGTTGCAAATGATATCGTCCGAGTTGACGTCCATTATGGGCTGAAAATATCGACGCTCAGCATCTAGGAAAAAGGGTACCGAGAAAAGCATACCCCATCGTAGTCAGGAACGCGGATTCCCTGCAGGTGTCCTTGGGAAACTCCATTTACATACAACTCTTGAAAGATGCTGTGAGCATATACCGTGCTCGCCAACCAGGCAAGATATGGCAATACAAGATAAGATTTCATTACTGGAATGTTCGTTACCAGAGGATAGGCTAGTATTTATCCCTCAGAAAGAACGCTTCAACCTCGGAATGCTCTTGGAACATCCCGAACCATCAGAGGTATTGGAGGAGAGCTATCTAGGAATAGGTACGACTCTTGGTATGAAAAGCACTTGGTTTCCAATTTTATGGATCGCATGATGCCACTTTTTGCGCAAGAAACTCGGAGGAAGGTAGGAAAATGGTCCTGGGGTGGATGCGAGGAAATAAACTGAAAGGAAAAAGGCCGGACATCAAGATGACTGTGCATGTTCGATTCGTCGTGGAAAACAAAGCCATCGCCGATTTCCCATGAGATGACAATCAAGTTTCGGAACGACTGTCCAGTGACAAGAGCAAGCTATTAGATTGGTTAGCCCTGTCAACGATGCTTGATGATTGACCAAGATTCAAAGGACACATAGTAGGGCACGCCAGCTAACATTTTGCCAATGTTCAGACATTCAAGCAGCAAGGCAAGCAAGAAGACCATCTGTAGTAATTAGAAGACTCAATCACTCACAATACAGATGAGAACTATGTATTGACCTGTAGTAATTCGAAGACTACAGAGGTGTGAGGCTGAATCAATACAAAAGAGTAATCAACTGGCTTACCTCAGTCTATAAAATAGGAGTAATTGTTCAGAATACTACAAAGTAACACAAAGCAAGCATGGCACAGTACAATGGCTTGGTGCATGCTTGTATTTTATTTTCCTACACTCCCCCTCAAACTATACCGAGACCAAGTGCACTTGCAAAATGCTTGACTTTGGGAGATGGGAGTGCCTTTGTAAATATGTCAGCGACCATGTTCATAGTGGGACAATATATAAGTCGAATTTGACCTTCTTCAACAATCCAACAGATGAAATGATAGCACACATCAATATGTTTGGTGCGAGGATGATATTGATGATCAGTAGCAAGTGCAATGGCAGGCTGGTTGTCAGAGAAGAGGGTGGTGGTGTCGAGTTGGGTGAAAAATCTGAGAAATAAGAAAGCGAAGCCATAAAGCTTCCTTAGTAGCATGTACAGCACCTACATATTCTGATTCAGTAGTAGAGAGTGTAACTAGCTCTTGTTTCTTTGCACTCCATGAGACAGCACCTCCATTTATTATGAAAGCATATCTGGAAGTGGCACACTGGTTCTCAGCCATATTTCCATCTATATTAGTAAAACCTTTGAGTGAGTCTCTATAGCCACCATAAGTGAGCCACAAGTCACGAGTCCCTTTGAGATAATGAAAAATCCATTTTACTGCTTCCCAATGAGCCTCACCAGGTGTCTTTGTGAAGTGTGAGAGGACTTGAACTATATAGGCAATGTCTGATTATATACCTATGACTGCATATATTAGTTAGCCAATAGCTTTCTAATATGGAATCTTGACCATATGAGCAATTTCGGTGGTTGACTTAGGTAACTGATCAGATATGAGTTGAGTGAGGGATCCATAGGATACTGGGCGGTTTTGTATCCTCAAATCCAAATTTTCATAAGGAAGTATCAATATATGAATGTTGTGACAAGGAAATCATGCCTTTAGCCCTATTCCTTCTTATTTCTATTCTCAACAGCCAATGGATCTCTCCTAGATTATTGAAGTACGTGCTGTGCTTACTCACTTCTTCATTCCCACCTCGTCATTTCATATGCTGTCATTCCACACCTCTGTTTTTCTTATAGTTTCTATAGTTACATCCGATTTATCTTCATTACTGTGTAAATAGGTACATACTCAAACAGTCAGTATTTATTTCATAGCTAGACTGTACTAGGGCCAGTTTCTTTTCTTCCGGTCCTAGCGACTCTCAAATATATTTGCTTATTCATCTCGAATCACTGCGTCTCTTTCTTCCTCATAGATCTGTAATTTCCACCTGTTCTGAAATTTTCTTCTTAAGTGTCATATATAGTTATTGTTATTATTTGAGGTAGGTTTTGGGTCACTTAGATTCTTGTAAGTTTCATGAATTGACCTGTTTTACTTCCCCTCAAGATCTAGATGACTATTAGAGACAAACTAAAAATTTCACTCTACTCTCATAATACCAGTATCAGGATACCAGATCCATGAATTATTACTTTCTAAATCATAGCTAGCCATCTTTCTTTCTTTGCCTGTGCTCTCCACTTATCATCAGTAGGTCTGTAAACTCAAACTTCAGTTCTTTACTTATGTAAACCTAAGAGATTTGGTTGATGGTTGTATACTAGTTCATATAGTATCTTCTTTTAGATAACTCAACTACTAGTTCTGTTTATCAGCTAAACTACATGGGATGCTATATTAGCCTATAAATATTTAGAAAGATGAGTTGTTATATGGAATATAGCTTATCTGTGCTTAATAACAGTCCTGTTGCAGCACTCTGCTATACCATTGTACTGGAGAGTATCATAAACAGTTAACTTGGACTCAGTATTACAAGACTTGAGGTACTAT
>Ga0157357_1000564_pt1 | contig 15752 bp, 10 predicted proteins | sample AttcapACBM1_FD_111485 | JGI IMG/M metagenome (GOLD analysis project Ga0157357, IMG submission 111485) | Fungus gardens microbial communities from leaf cutter ant in Botucatu, State of Sao Paulo, Brazil - Atta capiguara ACBM1 | ecosystem: Host-associated > Fungi > Mycelium > Unclassified ... | reverse complement strand
TTCTTGTCGCACTTATGCAAAAGGTACGCCGTCATTCTAAATTTAAATTCCGACTGCTTATAGAGTTACTAATTCATGATCTATTTCACCAATTCATTTATAATGTTACCAATATAAACTCATAAATTTCTATTGTCACAAGTTATATGAGCGGCATCTAACAGACAACCTGCTGCATGTTGCATGTAATACTGTATCACTGATATTGTGACAAGACAAGACAAGCAACTGATAAATAGCCCTGTTCAGTGGAGAGTTTCTTACACTGTCCTTTGAATGCTAATTTCGTTATTCAATGACATGTCACTGCTTGATAGTAGATGAGGCCCTACTAGAATCAGATGTCTGCCGTGTGACATTCATCACTGGGAATTTCCGTGGATAGTTTATAACGTTCATTTGCTTTGATGGTAATGGCTATCGCAAGTACTCAATGTCTCAAGCGGAAGTACCAGATATTCAATCTACCGTTGGCCCTACTGTCGGTGCCTTGCTCATAGGCATTTTATTCTCTGTCTGGTGATCGTCCCAATATCTCTCTTAAGTTACCTATTCTTACAAGCTTTTGTGGGACAGTCTGTTTGGCGCAAATACCCTACAGACTTGGTACTACTATCAGCATTACCCAAAGGACGATATATTTCTTCAGATGCTAGTACGTGAATTTGCAAATCTGCAACATGTTTCACGTCTTATATGTCCGATTGGTAGGTTGCGGGCGTCTGGTAGGTCTGTTACCATATCCTTAGAGCTCTCATGAACAATTCCTGTCAGGATTTTTGAGGTATTGCATGCAATCTTCGAGTGTCATGCAATTTACTTCTATCTGGTTCAAAACTTCAATAACATTCCCGGATTGGATATTATCTCATGGTACGAGCCGATAATCATGTTCACCTTGTTTATAAGTTTGCTTATTTTCTGCCCTGTCGTTTCACAGGAGTGCCACAGTAAGTGATTAACTAGTAACTTGGATTCTTTGGCTGCACATGTATCAATGATGCTCCTGGCAGATGACTTTAGCTATCACAGTAAGTCCTTGTGTCCAGTAGAAAAATCAAGATCGAATATTAATATTTCTGGCTCAGGGCATTCTTATCTTCATAGTTCACCTATTCTTCGCGTGGCGGGTGTATGTATGTGAGTCGCTTTGATTTGATCAGCTGACTCTCTTGTCCTGACGCTATGTTTAGTGAGCGGGCGGAAGAAAATTATCCCTGTTATAATCGTATGTTGTCTACTTGTCTCAGAGGTACCTGTAACCCTAGTTCCATCAGATTGGATTTGCCGTGGCTCATTCAGGTAAGTAGTGGGAATTCGAATCAAATGACACTACTCTTATCGCCACCTCTGCAGGCATGACAGTGGGGTATGCTCATTTATGCGTCTAGCAACTGTTACTTCTCACTTCTCATCCCACGAAGTTGTGGTTGGCCAAAGGTGCTCGATATACTTGCATCACATCCAACATAAACTCACTTCTCAGTGTAGCTTTGCAGCTGGGCGCTACTCCCAGTTTCCTAAGTCAATTCAAGTACTTGTCTGAAAATCACTATGGGCTATATCTCATTGATGTCTCTTGACAGGTCACATCAACTGTGGCCCTGGTTTTCGGTGTTGCTACTGATTTTCTAATTGCACTTTCTTTGGGTTATTTCCTCAATCGTGGCCGATCCGGAATCTTGAGGTGCGCATCTCTTTCATTGCCAGTAGGCTGCAAACATAGATTACCATCAGGACGGACAAGATTATCAATCAACTCATTTTCTGGTCCGTCAACATTGGAATCTTGACGAGGTAAGTAAATTAGTGCTAGTCAAGAAATTCGGAACCGTCCTCCTATTTCCAGTCTGACCGACTTTGTTGTCGTGATGACTGTAGGTCACAGATGTACATACTGCGGGTCTACACGTTAACACTCCCTTTAGTCGGAGCTGGAGGACAACCTTGTATTCCTGGCAATCTATCAAATCATCTCGAACTGTGAGTAGTTGTGACCATCAAGTAGTTGAGTCCACTTACTCCAGGCATTCAAACACCAGTATACGCTGCTTCAATGCTAGCTACGTACATAAATGCGCCATTCCAATCATCACCCCTCTCTGACGCTCACCCTGTAGGTTAAACTTACGCTCGTTTACAAGAGGTCATGTTCTTGATGAGCACGGTACAACCCTCGAACTCGGCAGTTTTCAGGCGGCACCTGTCAGCACCATGAATGAGGTATCTTAGAGACAAATCTGGTGGGCGGAGTAAACTGACTGGTCATGCAGAGTAAAACCTTCGTCGCTCAGCGCAGCATCACGACGATTGATGATTCTAACAAAGATAGGAAGGTCATGGTGAGTATCTTTGGGGATGATTATCATTACTGATATTGCATGAATCAAAGGCCTCATTTCCCTAACCTCTACGCCGATGTTACTCGGGCGATCGTCAGGTAGAGATATTAGTGTATTGATTATTACAGTTGGATTCAGGAGTTATATAATTTACAGGGTCTATAGAAATCAGTATAGGGCTAATGTGATACAAGTGACTGTCAAGCGTGATCCGACATGACGACTCTTCGAAAGGGCTTTTTGATTGCTAATGTGACGTTTTTATATTGAAAGATTACTGGTATGACTCGTATGTCAGAAAAAGATCAGAAAAATTCACTATTAAACCGATGTCTAGGGACCGATGAACCATTAGATTATGAGATGAGAGAATTTTGGAATTGGATACCAAATGCGAGAATCAAGTAAAAGTGGATCTTGTGAGGTGCCGACTTCCAAAACACCAACTCATATACCAGGTCTTCTGAAGTTAAATTTACTATTACCTGACTGGAGCAGGTAACAGTGTGAGTCCATCACGAGTGATCTTATGCATCCACTGGCTATTCACAAGCTCAAGAGACAGGCACCGGAAAGTACGTGGGTACACGGTCGATTTCTCTGAATCCATGGTCCCTAATAAAGCATGGATATTCGTAGTCTTGCATTCATATGTGGGCATATTCTCCTTCCGTGTCATTAGATTGTTTGATTGATCCTAGGGAAATTTAGAAGAGTTATCCCCTTTCAACAATACATTCCCGTATGCTGCAAGTGTACAGATTATTTCGATTGGGTAGGCCGACGTCCAGTTTAAATACTGACGCCCTGGCACATATGCTCAGTTTGAGTGTAGTCGATTTATGATGAGTAGCAGTACGGTGACGGCCATCAAGGCCACTTGCGCTGGAGAATACAACGTAGATGCTCCCCCGTCTTTTGCTCCTATGTCATGGTGAGTAAGTCTCCATCCCCTCGGTTGGATGTCAAATGTCGTCACTAGGTCCATGAGGGAGATTCGATCTATCATGCCGCCCCATCTTTTTGTTCGTCGCGCAACAACGGGAATTCTCTACTTGGCACGCGATATCCTAATGGCTACAATGGCTTGGTTACTCGCCACATACATAGATCCAGTATTCAAGAGTGACTTCGTCATTATAACCCTGACACCGCAAGGGGCCGAATTCGCCCGCTGGTGCTCTTGGAGCATATAGTAAGTAAATTAACGATGGTTGTTGCCCTGACCGATATGTTTTGTCAAAGTTGGTGGTTTCAAGGTCTGATATTCACCGGCATTTGGGTAATAGGGCACGAGGTAATCTTGTATCACTAATACATGGCGCCTATCAACCCTTGTCAATCACAGTGTGGCCATGGTGCTTTCTCCGACCATCGAATTATCAATGACATTGTTGGTTTTGTAAGATATGTATCTTCATCATAAATTTATAGACTTAATGCATAACTAAGCGACACACCTGTGTACACTTTGATCATGTTGCTTTGCCAGCAGCTCTTAGCCTTCCCCGCCTATCTGAGTGAGACCCTCAGTTTATACCCATTTCATACCTCATTCTATCCCAGTGTTTAACGTATCCGGTCAGAGGACGTATCCCAGGTGGACTGACCATTTCAACCGTACGATTGAATTCCATGAAATCAGACATATGTGAGAACTCATAGAGAATTTTCACAGCGAACTCGATTTTATTCTCTAAGGAGCAACGCAATGCAGTAATATTATCCAATATTGGCATTGCTGCAATGGTTTGTGCCGTTGACTGGGCCTCTACCCGGTTTGGTATCCTGAATGTTATCAAATTTTATGGTATTCCTTAGCTGGGAGTTACACACTGGTGTTCGTCATTTCGTATTTCGGCTTTCCCTGTGCTAATAAACTCCTCGATACAGTTATAATGATTACTTATCTCCATCATACCGCGCCTGACCTTCCTCATTACCGAGGAAAGGAGTGGAACTTTCAACGCGGAGCAGCTGCAACTGTAGATAGAAATTTCCTCGGCTGGCAAGGGAGGTTTTTCCTCCACGACGTTGCACACTACCATGTGATCCATCATGTATGTTCAATAATGAATCCTCTCCCTTTGATCATTGCTGAACAAGCTCATATAGTTTTTCCCGAAGATGCCATTCTGCGAGTATCTCCCATTATCATATACTATTTCCTACTTCCTAACTTTATTTCTAGATCATGGGCCTGAAGCCACAACCCATCTAAGAAATTTCATTGGACATCATTATAAATATTCCAACCAGTCGGTTTTCAAAGCCCTTTGGGAGACATATAACAAGTGTCAATTCGTGGAAGATGAAGGTTCAAAGCTTTGTTCTGATGTATAGTGGTTTTGCTAATTTTATCACAGGACAAGTCCTATTTTATCGTGATAGGTCTGGTCGTTCCACTATAAAGTCTGCTACTTGATTACTGCCCAAGTAAATGCAAACGGTCTCATATCCATATAGCAGCGGTAGCCAGCATTTTAAGGTCTCAACAGAATTTGCTTATCGCGTTTATGTTCATTCTGTGAAGAAAACAACTTTCGATATTAGACAGGCTTGGGCAGCTGATACACCTGATAAAGCACAATATTTTCATCGGTTCAAATCAGTCTGCAACATTTATGTTATACATAAAACGAAGTCTCCGGTGTAGATACTCCTCCCTTTAAGCACGAAAGTACAACTAACTCTGCCTCATGATAGAAATTCGTCAGAGCTTAGTTCTCCCCATAATGGTCCCTGATGACAATGAACTGCGGTTCCCTCGTATTGTGCACTGGTGCAGGTCACGTTCACCTCTTCGTCCCTGACCCAGTGAATCAAGCCAAATGTTTGAATCATTTTTATCTTCCCAGTGCAAGATATCTCCTGAGAAGCGAACCTGAGGTTCAGCGTATCTGGGAGCTGTATAGAAATGCAATATACCTTCATCGTCAACATGATGGTAAGCAGACATATTGTGTCATAAACTCTCAAACACAGGCTGGTCTGAAAAATGATAGTCGGGACCGAGTAGTTGTTTGAGATATGAAGTTGCTTCTTCGACATGATCTGTTAATTGTTTAGTTACAACTCTAGGGACGGGGAGTATCCATACAGAAAGGAATTTTTGGGAAAAAGTGATGGACAACATGAAAATGTGCAACCTGAAAAAATATCAGTTGGGATGCGCAGGTGGAATATATGGCCTACATTGTGGAGGAAGAATCTCCCTTGCCATCCTAGAAAAGGCCTATCCATTGTAGCAAGGACCCCTCGTGTGTATGTCCACGTTCCCGAGCGGTAGTGTGGTAATTTGACATCGGTATATGGAGAAATACGATCATTGATACCCAATGAGAAACCAACAGGCATGGTACACCATAAACCTTGATCACCATCCCCAAACCCCAATGTTGAGTAGACAGAGAGGTGACATATGCAGAGAGCATGACAAGCAAATCGGAAACAATAACTTGAAAACGATGATCGGGCCGAAATATCACCGCAAAAGCTAGATAAAATATCAAGCAGATGAAAAGAAGTATCACCTAAAATCCGACTGACGGTTTCAGTGACTGGTCCATCTGGAGTATGACATTTGGCCCGAGACGTTGAAAAGCAGATAGCACGGGAAGCCGATGATCTGTTGAACAACTAATCGTAATAAGGCCACAAAGGGCACATCGAAGGCAGAATTCGTGCTTTCATTGGCGAGAAAACCCATACCAATCATTTCAGTACGTGTTCTAGGGATCCAGCTGCAAGAAAATCAGATATGTCAATCCTATCCCGTTGGATTGTCTTACTGTTGGTCCTTCTCCATGTGAGCATGGTATCAATGATGCAGCTTATGACTATACTTCCAACTGTAGTACCGGGTCCATAAGAAAGTATGACAAAGCTGTTAAATGTTAGACTGAATACACAGGTAAGTACCAGGGCAAAGTACAATGCCTATTGAATTGCATAACACTTTTGAGTTGCTGAAAGCGCCATGTCCGCACTGACAATCTCTCAGCCTCCAGCTAAAATTAAAAAAAGTGACTAGGGACCTCATGACCTATGACCCAGATTCCAGCAAAGCTCTGGAACCACCAGCTGGGTTTCAATGAAATCTTCAATCAATGGAAATGCTCAACATAGACTCACTACAATACCCAAATAGCAGGAGAGAAGCAACTCTGTAGGAGGCCCGCACGATGGTACCATGAGTTCAACCACTCGTCAATCACGACTACGGCATAACCGAGACCTAACGCGACCAAAATGTTCGTCGCTAGGGTTTGAATGCCACGGGAGGCACTGATTTCAAAGAGATGCGGCGGAATCACTGATTTGATATCGACCATGTTCCTAGGCGCCAAAACTAGAGCAAGTCCCATACGAGTGAAACTAATGTAAACGGACCATTTCCGCGGCATTGGCTTGTTCTCGTCGTGAGCCGTGCTGGAGGACAATAGTTACGGCAAATATTGTTAGCTCAGCAAGAGGAAAATGAAGTTGATGAGAAGTAGACTCATTGAGTACTTCAGTTCATAACTTAGGTGGGCAATTACATAACCCCGTGGATTGCTGGTAAACTGACCTGCCATGTGGTAATACACGGAAGGACACAATAGGATGGAGTAGTGTGGATCTACATGTCTTTGTGCGAGTATTCTCAGACTCCTTCTCACCGACAAATGTGAGTACATGCGATCTTCTATGTAAATATAGACCAGTTGAAGGATCATGTGAGAAAACACCGGGAGAGAAAACACCGGGAGTGGATACGATCCAGGCACCATTCAGTCAATTGACTCGACGGTCGTGTTAATCAGCTATCTAATCCACTATCAGCTCGATCTATTGACCATGTCTTCTAAGCCTCTCATCCTTGTAAGTAACACTAGGGAAAGCTATAGGAGGAGATAACGGACACTACATAGGTGACCGGCATTTCTGGTTTCCTCGGATCCCATATTGCGATCCAGTTGTTGGAGGCTGGTTACCCAGTACGCGGGTAAAACAATCGGGGAAATCTTTCATGCAAGAGCAACAACTGACCTTCGATTCTATAGGACTGCAAGGGAAGCAAAGGCAGATATTCTCCGCACTAAGTTATCTCCCAAGTATCCTTTGTTAGAAATAGCTGTCGTGAATGATGTGGCAAGTGATAATGTGAAGGACGTGCTCAGTGGTTCGTTTGGCTCGAGTGTTGTGCTTTGGCCATCAACTGATTTCGACTTTGTTGGCTAGGTGTTGGTGCGGTCATACATGTTGCATCCCCACTTGCGGGGAAAGAGGCACCTGAAAAGGCGTTGAAGGCAAGGGCAAATAGGTTCTGCTTGTGACAATCCTCCTGAACCCTTCATAGTCCGCTCTGGATGGGACACTGGGTATCCTCCGAAGTGCTACTGAAACTGGCATCACGAAGTTTCTTGTAACTGGCACTTGGGCATCCACTATGGACCGTACGAGTTATCCGATCATTAGTTTACGAGATTACTGACCCCGTCACTAGCCAACACAAAGCAGGCGTGGCAGGGACTAACGTTTACTGAAGATTGTGAGCATTACGTGCTTGCGAATATACAAAACCACTCATTAGATCTCCTAGCTTGGGGTCACACATCCCGTGAGGAAGTGTTAAGTGGCAAGTTAAACCCGCTAGAAGTTTATATTGCCTGCAAAATACTCACGGAACGTGCCGTATGGGAGTTTGCTGCCGCTAACCCACAAGTTGATATCAGCACAAGTAGGGTTGAAAATCTCTTCAGAACATGCAGATGCTAAAATGAAACAGTAAACCCACCCTTTATTTATGGTCCATTATTGGAAGATTTCCCGAATCCACCTCCGACCGGTTTGGGATCTAATAGACTCATCTACCAACTTATTAGTGGGGAGGGAGGTCGTCCCTTACCGCCGCAATTGCCCCCCTATGCTATTGATGTCCGCGATGCCGCTCGTGCCCATATAACTGCACTGGAGTTACCTAAGGGAGCGGTTCCGAAGCAAAAGCGCTTCATCATCTCCGCTGGTCCAATCTTATGGCGCGACGCTGTTGAGTACATCTCGAAAACACAACCGGAGCTGAGGGATAGACTTCCCTCAATAGAGAATCCTCCTCCTCTGCCAGGACCTCTGTCTACTATTGACACAAGTTTTGCTAGGGAACATCTGCACATTGCCAACTACATTTCCTTGCAGGAGACTGTGACTGCGACATTGGATAGTTTATTGAGAGTGGAGAAGACATGGAAAATTTGATGTGACAATGGGTGTACAGTGGTTGTGAAATAGTAATGTACGTTCAATAAGACATTCAGAGTATGTAGGGTTCTACAAAGATTCAGAATGCACTCCAATTTTTGCCTTCACTGAACAGGTAGATAGATGTCTGTCATATCACTAGCAATGAGGGTGTTTGTGCTGTGATCCTCAGGTGAGGTTCATACGTACAAGGCTCATACGAAGCTTCTATCGTTTGCCATCTATAGCTTACTGCCGACACTACCATAGTTGCGACGAAGAATTCCACACAGAACCTTCGTGACCTGAGCGGGGTCCTCTTGTATAATCTACGAAGCACTGTCAGGTAAGGCACAGTCGCAATGTTTCGACATACCATATGGCCAATATCTTCGATATATGACACAGTCCCGATGGTGCTGCCTCTAACAATAGATGCAATCTCATCTTGAACGGCTTTAGGGCTTAAGAACAATCCCGTTGATTTCCGGATTGTTGGACGATGAGCAGCTGGACTTACTTATAATCGATACGTCTCCCAAAGATGACATAGACCTTTTGGGAAGTGAGGCATATCACTTTTAGCTGGTCTAGTGCATCATGCTGATCTTAAAGATTATTGTAGGCTAAGCTGTGTGTCAATCTCGGGAAGCTCAACGTCACCCCAATCTGTGTATTGGGATAGATGCGGGTGGGCAATGGTCTCATGCCGAATTGCTGAGTGGCCAAGGTGAGCACGTCAGAATCAACTGAAGATGAGGAGATATTTACCACATATATGTCCAAGACGCGACTTCCAAGGAGACTTCTGTGCCATCCATGATTTTGCATCTGCAATAGATGGCCATATATCGCGGCGTGAACCGCTAGATCTACTTAGTTGCGCAACCACTTTCTGCATGGCCAAACAGGTTTTTCGAAATGATGGCTGGTTCAATTAGGACCATGGAGTCGTAAGGGTTGGTGCCCGATTGATGATACCGCGCGGCAGATAGGATACTATCAGTGATTCATTAGGATCAATTCATATCGACATTGTTGGACGGACCGTACCCTGAACTGGCACCTGCAGAGTGACCCACAAAGATGAGTTTGAGTCCTCCATCCAGAAGACCAGAACGGATAAGACGAATAAACACATCTCCATATTCATAGCAAGCTGAGTGAATGGAATCGGAATGAGAATCACATAGGAAATTAGACTTCTCACAGATATACCGCTTTCCATTCTCCAGTTCATTTTCGTTCAAAATAGCACTCTCGCCATGGTCTAGACAGTCAATTGCCCAAGCTTCTTTGATAATTGTACTACCCGCCGCATGGTCTTCCTGAAACAATTCCTTGATAACAGGTTCCCAGTGTTCCTTATCTGCCATCAAGGAATATTAACCATGATAATCATACATACTAGTAGGTTTACAAGGCTCACGAAATCCCAAAGCATGGGCAAACAACACGATGATCTGTACACCCTTTGGCATGTTGAGACCACCATCTGGAAGTTGGGGGGTGTATCGCTTGGCACTAGTACGAATTCGGTCCGAGTTTTCAAGAACAAATGAATAACGATTCTGATGAAGCCATAGGAAGAGAGAGGGGTAAGAGTGAATCAGAAGTATTGCTGCCAACATGCCAACAAAATGGTTTTATTTCTCAGGACAACATGAGAGGTATTAATTTAGACCCAAGCATCACCACCGCTCGTGAGATGGCCGGACTGGAAACTGATCAGCCTCAAAACGGAACGGGATCATCAAACTCACGATCCAACTCCCAGGTCCAAGCAGACCTGTCCTGTTCGACTAGATACAAGTACGATTTGGCGATGCTGTCAGGATCGAGGCGGATATTGGGATTAGCCTCCCATTCAGGGTCATTGCGGCGAGCGCGCTGCAAGTCAGTGAGGATGGCTGGGGGTGGAATAATGATGCTGATAGTGTGAAGAATAGAAGATTACACACCTCCATCGATAATAGCCTACACGAAGTCAAGTCAGCTCGTGTTTGTTTACTGAGCGTGGACTTACATGACCGATCTGCAAGGGAAGGTGCACTGACTTAACATGGTGTCCAACACTATATTCTGATGTACACATACATGAATGTTATCTTTGCCAAACTCCTTAGCCAAACTTTGAGCAAGGGCTCGTTTTGCTGAGTGCCCAGCGGAGAATGCACTGAACATAGAGCTGCCTCTGATACTTGCAGTAGCGCCTGTGAATATTAAGGTGCCCCGCTTTCCTTCGGCGTTCAATGGATTAGCTTTGAACTCAGATATGACTGCATGCGAAAATGCGAAAGCGGCAACGGTGTTGTTCTCGAGAGCCAGATGGACATCTTCAGGCGTAACTTCGAGGAAAGGTTTGTAAACTAAATGTGTTGCATTGAATATAGCTACACGCAAAATATAGGACGCAGTCGAGAAGTGCGCGCGGATGCCAGCAAATACAGACGCAACTGCATCAGCAGCATAGGAAGGTATCGGGAATGCCGCAGCCTACACATGTATTCCGGTGAGTCTGCGTGGCACGAAGGATATAAGATATTTCTTTACATCGCCGCCAGTCTCTTTTATCTCATTGGCTAGTTTGGTCAGAGAATCACCTCTGGAACGAGCAATCAAGGCGATGCTATAACCCTGTCTTGCAAATAGGCGACTTAGGGACATGAATGAGCGATTGTATGTGAGCTATTTAAACTCATGACTCACGCCGAAGCTGCTCCAGTACCAGCACCATTCCCTATGCCAGCGATGACTGCTAGAGGACGGAGAGTCGTTGATGAAGACATTGTAAAAAGCGGGGGGAGGCCAATTAGGCCTATAATGTCTGTAAATATATGTTGCTTCTGAGAAATATCGGGATGTGCCGTATAACCTCGATTGGGAACATGTTTACATTAGTACCACGGAGCCAAGACACGGCGAGCAATGTAGACAGACCCACAGGCAGTAACTATCTACCCCATCATTAGGCCAGTTCAATGTCTTCGGCACCATGTTATCGGTCCAGCTACCGGCAGGAATATTAATATTGACTATCTATCACAAATGAACTAGTGCCCGGAAGACTCCTCCGGAGACTCAGACCTCGGGAGGACAGAAGAGAATACCCCAAATAGGTAACTGGAACAGTGTGAACGGTCACCGTATCGGATAGTAGATTATGTTCTCAGCCAAAAATAGCTACCTAATTCCCACAAGGTCCATGTAGTCACGATAGGACACTTGTGGCGGCAGTCATCATTCAACGTGTCTCTAGGCCACGTAATATATGCTGCTGTCTATTATGCTACTCTTCTGGCATACTCAACAACAGCATCGGAAACTTCATTGCTTCCATCTACTACAGCGAAAACTGTTTCCAGATGTCCGCGACGGTATACATGGCATCTGTCTATCTACATGGTCATCTGGGAAACTCTGAGAAGGTATGAAAGGATCACGACATCTGACAAAGCCTGGGAGGCCTTCATACTCATGTTACGCATTTCGGCATAGACCTTCGTGAAAGAAACTGGGGACTCAGATTTATCGTCCAGTGACAGAACTGACGAGAACATTACCTTGTCATCAGTATTGATGAATCACCCAGCTGTTGGCAGCATTTAAGCTTATTACAGATCCCAAGTACCTCAGCTCATAATGATCACCAAATATTCGGCAGTGGTTGTTTGTCTTGTGGCAACATGTATTGCTTCTTCGTCCTGGCCATCTCCAGAGGAATGGTCCAAGTTGAACAGCACGGTTCAAGGACGTTTGTTTGCCACCAAGTCTCTACCACGGCCTTGTTTTTTAATGGCGAAAACTGAAGGAAGATTCAACCTCACACAGTGTTCCATCGTGCAAGACCATTATACCGACCGTTGTGAGTGATTTGACCTCGCAATTCGGCGACCAATTTCAACCCCTATTCTAGTTTATCGCGCTACACAGTTTGCAGCTTATATGAACGTCAGTACACATGGTTACAGCACATTCATCGAATTCAAAGCGATTTGGACGGAATGGGAGACTCGTCAATCAACTAATTCGTAATGTCTTCTTGATTTCAATGACAGCCTGAATCCCCTTGCGTTTTCTCCACCGCGATCCTGCGAGAAGCCCCAGCCATTATGTAATGCACCACTCGATCTTTCGCTAGAGATATAGATATACCCTGATTCAGTTAACAGATCGACGTACGGTGCGTCGAAGATATTCAGGCTGGCCTCAAGTTCTCTCGAGCGTTTGGCGTCCCTCTAGTAATAAAGAATACCGGTGTCAGATAGATTTCGCTTGCCTCTTGCCGCGACCTCTCTGACAGCTTCAGTAGCATGACTACAAGGGTAGGAGTAGTGCTCCAAACTCTCTGGCACTCTGGGTAAATTCTATAAGCACGCAAAGAAGTACCAGTACTGATTTTCGACTAAGATGCACAACTTGAAAGAGGTCAGAACACTAGTTTCGTGTTTTGGTCAGGTTTGATGGCCTGCAGATTTCGTTCACGATGAACTTCGTGGCAGAAGGTTGTTCCAAGCACTCGGTTACACCTGCAGTAACATTTGCAGTAAGTGATTGCGTGTGCCATGTTCATTGCTAACTCTATTTAAAAGGCAGGTACTTCACAGGGTGAGCTGCTGAAAAAATGAATATTTCGCTTCCTGGTGTGCGGATGCGACTGTCGGTGCAGCAGGTGGCTATGTCCAAGTGATTATGCACTTTTTGTCTTATATCTTATGACGAATCATTCATTCCGTGCTCCAGGGTGGTGGACATAGGCAAGTAATTCCTTTGCAAATTGTGTTGAATATACTGATGCGCTGATAAATAGTGCATTTGCAAACGTATATGGGCTTGCAGCGGACCGGGTAGTGAGTGTAATAGGATTGAATTCGTGGCGATACCAACAGGATGCTTAACTCGAATTCGACGTTGTTACACCTGGGGGTGCCCTCATGAAAGCCAATCCGTGCTCAAATACTGACCTTTTCTTTGCCCTCAGAGGAGGGGGGGAGGCACATTCGGTGTAGTTCTTCAGGTGATGATGAAAGCACATCCACTGATATCTTTCCCTGTGTGAGTCTTTCCCTGCGCCTCCAATCTGTCGCCTTAAGAAGACAATCCTCCATCCAGCGTCAACATAACTGTTTCTCAGTCTGACCGCAATCAACGAAAATTATTATCCTTCCTGATTGACAACTCTCTGGCCTTTGCCGAAGTAGGCTGGGGTGGATATATTAATGTAAGTCATTTGGCAACAATACCTTCGTTGCCTCACTCTGCTAGCCCCGTCAAAGTGTGATTTATGTGAATCCTTTGATGAATCTATCACAAGTACAGACAGCCATGGCGCCACTCAGAGATCTTGTGATAAATGAGCTGCAAGGAACATTTTTACTGGTAGTCGAGTTCTCTATAACTGTTTTCTTTGATAAATACCTGAATCATACAGGAGTGGTACGTTGTTTTTGATTATGACTGGCTGTTGACTCATTGCAAAAAAGCCTGTCGGCCTTCCATTCATGACGACGTCTAGACTGATCCCGGCCGATAACTTTCGTTCTCCTTGGAGTCGCGAACTGCTTCTTGAAACACTGATCCCTGTGATGGAGAACGCTGCTCTGCCACTTATTTTCGCTGTGACACCTTATCTATTCAAAGATGATGGGGGAACCAGTTTTACTGATGCATGGAGGAGTTCTTTATGGCATGTAAATCCCCAAGCTTACGATTCCATCGTTTTTTCCCCATTTCTAATTCTAACTCTAACTAGGTAACTGCATCTAAATTTTGGAACTTCGATAGTTCGTCAGCCGAGCGGAAGAACATATACCACAACATGAGCCAATCGATGGATAGACTCCGCAGGATTACGCCGGATTCTGGTGCCTATTTGGTATGATATCCACTTTTCGATGACATCTTCAATCTTATCTTTGTTTCACAGAATGAAGCAGATGTTTTGGAACCTAATCCCGCAGGTTTGTTACCAGCGGTAATGAGTGTCTGCCGGCGCTGAGTCTGTATACCGTCAGAAGCTTATTGGGTCAACACTATGAGCGACTAGCCAGTATCAAGAAGAAATAGTATGTATCATTGATTATTTACATTCTTGATTGTTGGCAATGTGGTGAGTATTGATGTATAAGACTCTTTCTCACAGTTCTGAGTGATCCTACACAGTGGGTTGGAAAGGTCGTTCTGATGGGCGATATGGTTGTTATGTGTAGCTTGTGGCGCTACATCAATTTAGACAGGGAGACCTTTGGTTGTGACGATCCATTTAACTCATTCTAGATATGGCCCCAGGGCCACTGTAACACGGTGGATCTGATCAATTATCAGGCGATTTTTCGAGTCGTGAGATGGCTCGGCTCTGTAAGTGGATGACTTCCCGTAGGCAGCCTGAGAGAAAGTCTGGGGTCTCAATGGTCTGTGATGAGATGAGATGCTGAACATCAATTTCAAATATCAGGATTTTCCTGGGTGTTGAGTTTCCTAGATGTTCAATTTCATTTTCCGTAGATGGATCAAAGCCACACTGTATACAGAATTTGATATGTATTATTTGAACTTCATTTGGACATTATTGTCAGAAAGAAATTCAGGAAATTCAGATAATACCGGTGAAATTGTTTTTTAAAAACATGATTGTCAGAATTGAAGACAGCGGACTTTAATTATTTCCTTTTCTTTTCTCATTTTCATTTTCATTTCCTTTTATTTTTGATTTTTGGACTAGGGTTAGGGTTAGCATGATGTCACATGTCATTGTCACATGATCATATATCACAAAAGAACATTGTAGAAGGTTTTGGAACAAAATAATGTCATATAGCATGATTTACATATGTTGATCTTATAGATAATGCATGGCCCTTTAGGGTAGGCTAATGGAACTGTAGCATGGGCTAGTAGTCTAATGTATATAAGGTAGCTAGTTTTGTACTAAGAACTCCATTGAGTTCTCTTGTGTTACTCTAATACAAGATTCTTCTTATTGACCCTCTCTAAGGTTTTTGAGTTGTAATATTAGAACTTGACTTCTATTCTTAAGACTACTCAACTCAGAGCCTTCTTTATGCCTTTTCTTACTTTTATTATTGACAGAAGAGCAACATTGCCCTTTAGTCAAGAAGATACAGCTAGACCCTAAGTTCAAGAGGTATACTAGCTAAGCAGGAGAAGTTTAGCCATTTTGTTATACCAAAG
>Ga0157357_1000563_pt1 | contig 15774 bp, 11 predicted proteins | sample AttcapACBM1_FD_111485 | JGI IMG/M metagenome (GOLD analysis project Ga0157357, IMG submission 111485) | Fungus gardens microbial communities from leaf cutter ant in Botucatu, State of Sao Paulo, Brazil - Atta capiguara ACBM1 | ecosystem: Host-associated > Fungi > Mycelium > Unclassified ... | reverse complement strand
TTTCACTTACTCTACCTCTTTAGTTTCATGTTAGTCTGCTTCTCATGTACGTAGTTACGAAGTAGCTACCACGGTCTGCCACCGTGCTCCGTGTAATAAATTGTTGATTTTAAAAAAAAAAAAGACTGAAGTCTAAGAGTAAAAGAGAAACTTTATATGGGGTTAATACAAGAAAACTCAATAGAGTTTGGTGTTAGTCTGTATATCTCAACACTAATCTACTCTAAAGTATAACTAAGTTCTTTTAGTAGTTTTTACAATTTTCTACTATTATATAATTATGTGACTATAATTTATATGATCTGTAATATAACATTATACCATACTTTGTGACTTTTTATCATGCTTTCTTAGCTAAGTCTATTTTCTAATTTCTCTTTTATTTTATTTTCTTCTTTGGACTTAGCTAAGAGAGCATAATATAACATCACATGTAACTTGATAGAATATCATATATGAAGTAGGAATTCTATCAAGTTCTCTTGTGTTACTCAATACACAAGTTGCATCTTTACACTAATACTTAAGTTTAAGAACAACAATAATAGAACTAAATGTTAAACTTATTCAACAGCCCCTTATTTCAAGACTCTGATTTTGACAAAATTACTTTCTCATTATCCTTAACTAGTAGTTAGTACAACTACTTATTAAGAAAAAGATTAAAATAGTATTACTATACAGACTATTCAATATTTTTAATACAGATAAAACCAAGAGTAAAAAATACAAAGTAGTATGTGTAAGGAGACTGGCCCTTCCAAGCTCTTTCTCTTCTGTATTTTTTGCTAATCTGTGATCTATGACTCTTTCCCATATCTGTACTTATCTGCTTTCCCAATTTCCTATACTCGAGATCTCTTTAGACTGCACACCAATACTTCTAACTATCTGGATATGTTATTAAACTCACCTTTCTATACTCCCTTGCTCTTCTACAACACTCTGTGGTCTTCTAAAGTCTTCTAATATCATTCACATACCTACTCATCTGCTTTCCCATACTCTAGAAGTATCTACTAAGCACTCTGGCTCTCTTCCATTTTAGTTACTCTATTTGAAACTGTTTTTGATTACTTAAGTATCATCATTTCTTGCTTATGTAATTGGAATTCTGACACATTAGAATGTTTCTTTTGATATATAGAGTAGTCTTCACCTTTAGAAATTCTCATTCTGTTCTCTTGGAATTTTCTGAAGGTAAGTATGTAGTTTAGTATTTCTCAGGCAATAGACTTAGGATTTCCTGGAGGTTTGAAGTACTAGGCCCTTCCACCCAGTTGTTCTAACAGTACAATATATACCACTAGAACAAGAAATCAGTAGACATATGGAAAACATTAATACAGTGTTAGATATAGTTCACACTGAAAGGTAAAAGTTTATGGGTTTGGCTCAGAGATGTATAGAGTACAAAAACTCCATATGATGAGCTTGGTAATGTGGACTTTCCAGAATGATCTTTGTTATGATTTAAGACTTAGAGTTAAGTCAAGAAAGAAATCTTATATAGAGTTTACACAAGAGAACTCAATGGAGTTCTAGTTATAAAATATCTACCTTATATACACTTGGCTAATAGTCTGTGCTATACTGAATCTAGCCTATCCTAAAGGACATGTATACTATATGTTGTTGATATATAGTATAATATCATTGTTCCAGAATCTTCTATATCTTTCTGTGATATTAAAATTAAAATAAAAGATAGAAATAAGAAATAAATAAAGTCCACTATCTTTAATTCTGATATTATCCCCCTTTAAGGTTTTTCCTCTAGAGAAACTGACTTTTATTTTTGCCAGTTTCTTTCTAACTTCTTTAAGTACTCTTTCTCAAACTTTCTATCATTCTATTTATACAACATCTTTGGAGTATACTTTTCTGGTAATTCTTCTCTTCTAAAGTCTCTTTCCTCCATCATATTCAACTTCTCCTATTATCTTACATTCAGCCTCCTCTTAAAAAACCTCTTCCATCATACTAAGTATTTTACTACTTCTCTCACTTTTCTTTTATTTAATATTTTTTCCACCTCCCACTTCTCAACTCCTTCTACTTCTACTAGTTTCACTTCTTCTACTTTCTGCCCCTCTACTTTTTCTTTTTATCATTTGATATTCATAACTAGATGAATTCTTATTGAAGTTGGCAGTTGTAATTTGACTGCATTAGTAGTTTTAGAAACTACTTCATCAATGATATATAGACCAACATATTGGTCCACTAATTTCCTTGCCAGTCTTTCCTTGAATACCAAGTCTTTCATACTTAGAGCATTATCTTATTACCTTTCTTCTACTCTTCTGCTTCTCTTCTTCTCTTATCTGCATACCACTTTATCTCCCCCTATGTCTTCTTCAGTGCTGTCTCTACTTTCTCTTGTACTTTCTTTATCTTCTTTACAAGTTCTGTTACTTTTTCCACCTTTCCTTTCTTTCTAATATCTACTCCTATTCTTAACTCTCTACCAACAAACAGAGACACTTTGATCACTGAATGTATCTTGTTGTTTACTGCAAACTCAGCTGTTGCTAGCTATTCTGGCCAATCCTTTTGCCTATGATTGACAAAGAACTGTAAATGTTGTTCTAACTCTTGATTCATTCTTTTTGTTTGACCATTGGTTTGTAGATGAAATGATGTTAACAACTTTGTCTCAATTTCTAACATTTTGTTCAGTTCCTTCATTAACTTCACTGCAAACTATGGTTCCCTATCTAAGATCATACTCTCCAGCAACCCATTCAACTTCCATACATTATCTTTAAACAATCTTGCTAATCTCTCTACCAATATCCTCTCTGTTGTTGCCATAAAATATATCATTTTGGACAACCTATTACAGATCACTGGGATTGTATCTTTTTCAGCTACTAATGGTAACTTCATGAAAAAATATACTGTCAAATGTGTTCATAGTTTCTCTGGTACCTCATTCAACTTCAACTTCTCTGCTGATACCTCTATTTTATTCTTCATCCTTTGATACAAATCATAGCCATCTATATATATTTTTTATGTCTCTTATTATTCCTGGCTACCAACTCCATCGTATTCCATCTTCCTCCATGTACAGCTGCTAGTATATTATGGTGCAACCAGATTATCTCTACCCTTAACTTCTCATTCTTTAGAACATACACTTTTTCTTTCTTTAATACCAAATCTCCTTCTACTTGCTATTCATTTCCTTTCAATAATCTTACTTCTACCTTCTTTATCTCCTCTACTACTCTAACTACCTCTTCATTCTTCTCTCTAGTTAATTTTATTTTTTTTAATATATTTACTTTGGGTTCTTCTATTACTACTTTAGCTAAACTATGAATCTATTGTTATTTAATGAATGTCTAGTTCTCATTGTCCTTTTCTACTCTTACTTTCCAGTCTGATCTCCTACCAAGTCCATTTGTTTTTTCTATTTGTTTTTTCTATCTTTGTTCCTAGCACATGTTTCAAGATAAAATCAAATCTTGACAAATAAAGAATCTATCTTACTTGCCTATGATTCAATTTCTGTACTTTCATGAAATATTCTAAGTTCTTGTGATCAGTCCAGACCTTGAACTTGAAATTTGTGCCCTCTAATAAATGCCTTCAGTTTTCCAATTTTCTTATTACCACCAATATCTCCTTATCATGAATCTTATAGTTTTTTTCTATCTCATTGAGAGATTTTGAGAGGTAAGCTACTGGTCTCTATTTCTTATTCTCACACTTTATAGATAATATCCCTTCTATTGCATAATCTAACACATTAACCTCCATCCTCATTTTTTATTATCTAAGTCTGATATTGTTAATACCAGTTCTTTTGTAAACCTCTTCTTTAACTTCTGAAATGCTTTCTTTTGCTTATCTGTCTAATCCTACTTCTGATATTTTTTTATCAAATCATATGATGGTTTGACTATTGCTGCAAAATATTTAATAAACTACTAATAATAATTGGCTAGTTTCAAAAACTTCTGTATATCTTTGACTTCTTTTGGAGTTGGCCAATTCAATACTCCCTTCACTTTCTTCTCTTCTATCTTAATACTCTCCAGGTCTAGTTACCACTCCTGGAAATTCCACTTTTTCAGTCTTCCACTTATATTTTTCTGGTTTTACATACAAGTCATTCTTTGCCAACTACTTCACTACTTTCTCTACTGCTTTATCATGTCTCTCCTTCTCTTTTATACCTACAATTACATCATCAAGTAGCAGCACAAGCATGAGCCTCATTAGCTTCTTATTTTGCATTGCAAGAATTGTTATTGCTGTTCTTCTAGTTATCCTAACTCCTGTGGTATATGACCTTGGTCTTAAATAAAGTTATCTTCTTTCTCTGATTTCAATGCCATATAGATTTCTATCAAACCAGAACCAGATGGTTGGATTGCATATAAGATTCTCATTATCCTAGCTCTTGTTTACCTTGCTCTCCTTCTCTTTTATAATATTGATTAAGTCCCATAGGGTCTTGTTCATTATTGTTTGAAATGTTGCTGGAGAGTTTGTAAGTCCAAAGAACATAACTATAAATTCAAACAACCCTTCCAAAGTTGTAAACATTGTCTTCCACTCATTTTCTTCCTTTATTCATATATTATTATAACCCCATTATAAGTCCAACTTTGTAAATAGTTTCTTAGTACCAATATTTTCTATAATATGAGGCAAAGAGTAATTATTTTTAATAGTCCATTCATTTAAATATCTATAGTTCTGTATCATTTGCTTCTTACTATCTTTCTTTCCTGCAAAAAACACAGGTGCTGTTTAAGGTGACTTTGAGGGTCTGATGTACCCCTTTCTCAATTGTTTTTTGATAAACTCATGCACCTTTCTTCTCTTTTCTCTCAACAACAAATATATTTTCCCCTTCCTTGGTATAAATCCTTCCTTCAACTCAATTACATGATCCCATACCTTCTTTGTTGGCATCTTCTCACTTGCTTTCTTTCTGAAGACATAGATCCATTTGTGAAACCTTTGAGAAACCAATTTCTTAACCTCTTCTTCAGATTTTTCTGCTTTCTCCTCTTTATTTCAAATTTTCCATTCCTCTACTACCTTCTTTACCTCCATTATCCTCTTTTTTTCTGTTTTTTGTTTTTGTTTTCTCCTTTCCTCTGCTCCTTCTCTTCTCACTTCTTTCTTCTTTTTTTTCCTTCTTTCTCTTTCTGTTTCTGCTATCCTGACTTTCTCTGCTTCAGTCTCTACTACTTACCACATTACTCTGGGTATCTTGTTATCTTCACTTCTCCTGTCCTACAGTCAATTTCAGGATTATTGCAAGCAAGCCATGGTATTTCCAAAATCACACTCTACTTTTGTCTACCAATCATATCAATTTTCTATGTTCCTAATAATAAATATTTACCTCTACCATATACTTCATAGGTTCCTGTTAAAAGAACCATCCATATTCCTTACATATATAAGTCTTTCAATTTTCTTGAACTTAAATTCTTACTTTGTGGCAAACTCCAAACTCATGACCAACCCTATTGTTCTGCTATCCAACAATGCTTCTACTGTTACTTCTTCCTAAGTATTAATCCTTTTCAGCCCAATTTTCACCATAACTTCTTTCAACATGTTTCCATTATCTAAGTTATAACAAAATTCATTGTTCATTACTCTAGAGAGCATTGCAAACCTATTGTAATTAAAATCTAATTAAAGACTATTAGATTCTCTTCTTCATTTAAATTACTGTTTTTATTGTCCCCATACTCAAGCCTTCTTTCTTGTTTTACTATTTTCCAATTCCTGCAGTTTCTTGCAATATGACCAAATTCTCCACAACTATAGCAATTCCTTTCTTGATCTACATTCATAGCATATGAATCTTGTCTAGGCACAAAACCTGTATGTTGATTCAGATATACTATAGCTGTGTTTGTCCTTTCAACTTCCTCCATTGGTATAGGCTCTGCTAGTGTCTGCTGTTGAGAAATCTCTTGTCTTTTTGGCTAAACTTGGGGCTATGGCAATAGTTGCCTATTTGTCCCTTCAATGTTCATCTTTGGTGCAGGATTTCCAGTCTTCCTTCTTCTCCTCAACCTCTCTTTTTCTTGTCTACTTTTCCTCTAATATCTGTCTAAATTCACTGTCTAATACTTCTTGTGGGGCATTTTGATTTTATCAGTTTTTGCCTAATTATGTAAGGGGACTGGCTCTTCCAGTACTTTTCTCTTCTGTATTTTTTGGCTAATCCATAACCCTTTCCCACATCTACACATTTGCTTATCCACTTTTCCATACTCTGGAAGTACTTGTTAAGCATTCTAAACTGTTTCTGATTACTTATGTATTATCACTTCTTGCTTATGTAATAGTAATTCTGACACATTAGAATGAACTTGTTAATATATAGAGTAGTTGTCATCTTCAGAAATTTGCATTCTGTTCTCTTAGAATTTCCTAAAGATAAGTATATAGTTTAGAATTTCCTAGAGATTTGAAGTGCTTGACTCTTCCACCCAGTTGCCCTAACAAATTACTCCATTCATGCCTCTCTTGAACTCCTCTACTAATGGCCTCCTCTCATATCCACTTTTTCTTGCCACTCTTCTAAATTCTTGTACAAACTTCTTCATCATCTTACTTTTCTATTCTATCTTTTTCAACTCTCTTACTTTTAGCATCTTATTATCTCCACCATCAAATTCTTCTTTTAGATCTGTTAAAAATTTCTCTACTGCCTTATAATTCAAAAGTCCTTTTTCTAGATTCTCTATAATATTTTCTTTCTAGATATCTGCCAATTCTTCCTACATATATGATAAAACTTATTGTACCTGCTCCTCTACTATTGCATTCTTCATCCTCATTCTTATATATAATCTGCATATTGTAAGAAACTTGGAAATCTTATTTATAGCCTCATAGAATATTTATAGCTTGATCACTTCTACATTTGATCTAGTGTTAGGTTGAGAAACTACTGCCACTGCTTCTCTTTCTGCTTATTTTGCTATCAATGCTTGTATTTGCACTTGTATAGCTGCCAACTGCTCTTAGTACTGTCTGATAATTTGTTCATAATTGTTTGAGCTGTGTTAACTTATATTGGTATAAAAATATGGGAAATTGATTGGAGATGATGATGATGAAAGTGATAGTGGTGTAGATGGTGAAGAGATGTAAAGAAGTAAGAAAGAGAAGCCTTTGTCAGAGTTGAAGACAGTAGACTTAACATTTTCTTTCTGTTTATTTTATTTTATTTAGACTTAGGGTCAAGAGTTAATGTGACATCACACATAACTGTTACAAGCTGTCACACATAGGTTACATGTCACAGTTATATAGAACATGAAATATCATAAAAGATTCTAGAACAAAGATGATATTATATAGTATGTATTATACATGTTGATCTTAAGAAAAATGTATAGCCATTTAGGGTAGGCTAATAATAGTGTAGTATGAACCAGTAGTTTAAAGAACATATAGTATGATATCATTGTTTCAGAATCTTTTATATTTTTCTATGATGTATGATTGTGTGACTGTGACATATGACAGATATGTAATAATTAATAAATTGAATCTACTATCTTTAATTCTAACAATCTTGGCTTTAGCTTATATGCTGTATCATTTGTCTACTGTATAATTGTAACTTTAGAAGATAGAACAAAGTTTGAAGGAGATAAGTGCTAATGTGATGTATTACTATTGAATACTGGAAATTAAGTTTACTTGAATATATATTGATTATTAGACTAGTAAATTACAGTGTAACTACTAGTCTTATATATAAGAAAAGTAAATAAAAGATGCTTAGAAGTTTCAAAGTATAGTATTAAGAAAAGATTTCAGTGATAAAACACTGAAAGAGGTCAATAGAAGAACTTTATTATGAAAGGCCAAGTTTGATAGATATATCTTTATTATAAAAGACTAAGTACTCAAAATATTCAGAAATAATTACATTACTACTATGAAAACATGTTATAGAAAGGATAACCATTATAAAAGATAGGCTTTCATTACTGTAAAAGGTAGTCTTCAGAATAAGTGGACTTGGTATATAATATACAATTGTAAATAATATAAACATATATAACTAGTTGGTTAAATACAATCTAGAAGTTGATTAGAATAAAGATTCAATTTAGTTTACAAGATGTGTTAAAATTCACAGATATAAACTTAGATATCAAAGTTGAAGATAGTGGACTTTGTTTTTCTTTTTTTCTACTTATTTTTATTTTTATTTACTTTTATATTTTGGACTAAGAGTTAGCATTATAGTATGATATTACATGTGACTGTCAAAAATATCACAATTATGTCACAATCACATGTCACATAATCATGTGATACAAGAAAAGGTAATAAAAATTTCTAGAACAAATAATATTATATAGTATATTAGTACTAATATGCTGGTTTTATAAAAAGCATATGGACTTTAGGGTAGGTTAGTTGTAAAGTGTGCACAGACTATAGTCTGTAGTATATAACATAGATTATTTTGTAAATAAAACTCCATTGAGTTCTCTTGTATAAATTTTATATAAGATTTTTTTTAAATCATCAATTTATTACACAGAACTCAAAGGTAAATCATAGTAACTATAGAAAGTAGCTACTTATATAAGAGAAAAAGGAGAAATAAAATGAAAGAAGGAAAAATTAGAAAAGTAACAAAGTAAAACTAAGCTAAGACATTTTCCTGAAAGCAAAAGGCTTTAGGATTAAACTCTAAGAATATAAGTATATTTATAATAGATTCCTTTCTCAAGTTCCAACACTTGTTGTATTTCTGACACTTAAATTAAATGTATCTCCTCATTTTGATAGGGTAATTACTATACAAACAAGCCATAAGTTTTTTAGAGAAGAACCTCAGCCTATATTTAGCTATTGGTATATGATTACTGATTAATCTTGTGATACATGTACATAATGAATTCAAAAGGCCAAATTATTTCAGCCATGTTCCTTCTTTTGTATATATCTTCTTCTTTGTCATCTTTTAAATTGAGAAAGTTTCTTTCTTTGTAATTGGAGGCTTAAAACATCATCTGCTATTTGTGAATGATGTAATTGAATTTTATTTTCTGCTAAACTTCCAAGATGTTTTACTTGATAGAATGGAATTGATATTGATGTACTTTAATTTTTTGTCAACTATAGCATATGAAGACTATCTAATACTATTAGAATAGTTCCAGAAAGAAATCAAATTATTGGGATTTTTATTGAAGAATTCTCTAAGATTCTTTGATATTATGATTAAATGAAGTTGATATAGATAAGCCAAAGTGTCAAAGATCTTCTTTATAGCTGGAATAGTATTTGTGATAATAACTACTTTCAAGGCTTTGTATAATTTTCTCACTAGGTCTATTCTGCATCTAATAGCAAATAATTTAGCTTCTGTATAGTTAACATTCATTACATGGTAAACACATTTTTTGACAATGTTATGACCCTTCTGAATGTGAGATACTAAGATAGCAACATTGTTTTTTATACTAGTATCAGCAATGATAAGTATAGTGTCTTGATTGTTAAGCAAATCTTTGTAGATTTTGTTAAGTATTTTGTGATGAGTTCCTATAGCATCTATGTCTTTATGATTAACTGTAGTGAAAGAAAATCAATCAGAAAGAATGTCTACTAGATGAAGACTAGATAAAAACTCATTATTCAAAAGTTAAAGGAAGGAAGAACTTTGTTCAAATAATTGTTGATATCAATGATGAGGCTGAACTAGGTAAAAAGGAATGAAATGATATCATAACTGCAAAAGATATTTGTGTTTGATTTTTTACAGCTTTTCTCTTGAGAAATAAGAAGTCTATTATTTACAAAAGAGAGAGTGTAAATTAGAATGGGAGGTAAAAGAGATTTAGTTCTTTTTCAAAGATGTGAAAAATGGAAGCTATATAAATGGCCAAAAGAATAGAAAAAAGAGCAAAGCCTTGTTGTTATGATTCAAAGACCTTAGAATAGGTTAAAGAAAGAAAACTTTATATTGGTTAACATAAGAGAACTTGATAGAGAACTCTGTACAGGATCATCTATCTTATATATCCTAGACTAGCAGTCTATGCTACCCTATCATTAGCCTACCCTAAATGATTATGTATATAACATGCTGTATAATATTATTTCTCCTAGAATCTTCTACTACTTTCTATTATGACAGGTGATTGTGTGATGGTGACATGTAACATCACACTAAACCCTAACACTAACTTCCCAAAATAAAAATAAAAGTGAAAAAAAAATGAAAATAATTAAAGTCCACTATTTTTAACTCTGATACTTATTTTATATCTACATCAGCTTTGAAGAAAGGAGAAACAAAACTTTTCCATACATATTGTGTTTACCTGTTAACTAAATAATCAAAAAAAAAAGATATGAGAATCAAAACCAGCTTTATTTAAAATAATCAGAAGAAGTTAGTAATTGAGAGAAGAAAAAAATTAAGTAACATCAAATATAAGAGTGCTCATATGAAGATTTCTAAGCCATCCCATATGTATAAGATGAGTTAAAAAAACTCCTGCATCTGTGGTTAACTATTGTTTTATACTCTCTATTTGAGTCAGATGAATGAAGTTTAAGACAATAGAATAAACTTAAATTCTATTGCTAATGACTTTTTCAATCAACTTTCCAACCATATTGAGGAGAATTATAAGTCAAAAGGTTTTGGAAGTGTCATATAAAGATTTATTTGACTTTAGAATAATAATCAACATTGACTTTTTAAAGTAAGATAGCCAATAATTAAGGTCAATACACAAGTTAGCAATATTGACAATATTTGAGATGCACTTGTTGTTCTTGATCAGAGTTTTCAAGTAGCTTTATGAAATATGATCAGAGCCTAGGGTAGATGAGTTGCCATATTTACTGATAGTATCAATGAACTTCACCTTAGAGAAAGAGAGCCATTCCATGTTATGATATAACAGAACTTCTTTTAATTCATTTCATGGACAATTGTTGTGCTTAATCACTTCAATAGCTAGTAGTTTTTATTTCTTGACCCAGTTTATTAGGTTCCATAGTCTCTTATTTTCTTGAATTTTGTTATTAAAAAAAGTGTGTTTTGTTAATTTGATAGTATTCTTGTATTTGACCCAATCCAATCTTTTTTTGAATATTCTCAATACAAGAATAAAATTCTACTGCATTCTTTGTTCTGCCAGGTCTTAAAATGTTTAATGATATAAACTTGTTTGGCATGTTCATATCAAAGTTCTTCTGTGATAGAAGCAAATTTTCCAATTATTTCTTCTAAGGTCTCTTGATTATGGATATTGGTCATGTCAATGTTTCCTAGTCTGGTTATCAGATTGTTTACAAATGCCTTTTCTTCTTTAATATTTTTGATAATAGCTAGTTTTTTCTCGAGAATAAATTCTCCCTTGATAATAATATGGACCAATAAGAGAGTATGGTCAGATAGGTCTCAGAGATTAGATAAGATGAAATGATGGTTTAACTCCTCTAAAATAGAGCAAAGAAACATGAGATTGAGAACCAAACTTAAATTACAGTAATTATCAGTATATTGTGTAAAGACTTAGTTGACTAGAGTTGAAAGTTCTAAGTTAAAACTGTCTGCTATTTCCTTTAAGGAGTTAGTGTGGTGTGAATGGTAAGGATATGAAGAATTCTATTTGTTGTCTCTTATATTGAAATCTTCTGTAATTATTAGAACATTATTCAAATTCACTGTATTCTTGAGATACTTTAAGACAAATTGCTGGTCATCTGAATATACATTAATAAACACATGATGCCATTATTGAAAAATAAGATGAGATTAATGTCTTTGTGATAAAAAAATGTCTTTTCTTAAAGAGAAACATAACCTTATAAGTTTGATATTGGTATAAGTAAAAACTCTTGGGTGTTTGTTCTCATTGTTTGAGTTTCTAGTAAAAAATGTCTATGATAGGTGATTAGGAGCTCCTATGATTTTCTTGCCCTCTTCAGATGAAGCACAAGAAATATAATGAAGGATAACCAAGGTGGTTCCTGAATAAAATATTATAGTCTTTGCAGTTTTCTAAAAGAGTATTAGTAAGAAGTTTGTTCTTGAAAACATTTTATATTTTTAAGGATTTAAGAATTATTGGTTATTACTACCTACAGATAAGCAAATTAAGTTTACTTTAATTTCTCAGAGCTCTTGAGATTTCTTGTTGTGCCAATCATGATTGAACCTGTGTTTTCAGAATAGGCATAAATTGCTATCTGCTTAATGATTGCTTTTGCAATTAATATATTTGAAGCTCTGTGAGCATGGTACTTTTTTGGGAGTTTTAAGTCAGAGAGGATTGGTCTTGAAGTTTGCTTTGTAGCACCATATCATGTTTCTATAGTGTTTAATTTTGTGGAGACTATTGCATTTTTGGCATTTAGACCTGTGAATATAATACATAAAAGTAGTATATCTTCATTTCCAGCAGTTTTTACACTGGAGGATGCTAGGGTTCATATTAGTATCTCTAATTATAGCAATGTGTTGACTAATGTTAAAGCACCTGTTAATTAGCATTTTTCTCTTTACACTGTTTTGGGAATCCTAAATATTGATCTAAATGACAGCCATGTCTGATATTGGAGAAGCCTTGATGACACATGTTCAGGAGACTAAGATCACATTGTTAAAGATATTTGTGGTTTCTAAAACTTTCTTGATAATTTAATGAGTTATCAGAAGGGTAGTATCTTCTACTAAGTATAGAATATCTAAGGTTTTCAAATATGATTTTGACTGTGGAAGCCTAAAGCTCATCACATTACTTGAATTGACATTGTTCAGGTTCTTTATGTATTTTTTGACAACATTCAAATCTAAGGTAGCTACAACTTTGTTAGTTATAATAATGATATTTTTATTATCTAATTTAATAAAGTTAATGACCACTTTAGATTTGATATTCTTAAGTAACCTGTTGATATTAGTGATGTGAATGTTTGATCAAGCCATTACTTTTTCAATGTTGTTAGAACCTATGGAAATAATTATCTGTTTATATAAGAAATCTTTAATTGTTATATTGAGTTTAGGCTTTTCTTTGTTTTTCAAGTTGTTGATGACTTTATAGATTTCCAAGATCTTATAAGACAGGAGTTTGGGAAATAGGTCCTTGATTTTAATAATCTTATTGATCTTTTTCTCTAGAGTTTAAATATATGACTTAGATTTCAATGTTTAATCACCTTTGTAAAATTTGAATTTAGCTAAGACTAATTTGCTAGGTCTGGAAGGAATAGGCAAAGGAATTCTAGAGATGTTAGTGGGTTTGCCCTTATCTATATCTTTGTCTTCTTTCTCCTAATTTGAATTGATAGAATATTTCCTATTAAACTGTGAAGAAATACATTGATGGAAAGTTATCTTATCCTTGGCTTCAAGTTTGTCCCATTTTGCTTTGTAGATAGATAAAATAAAATCCCATGCTGCATATCCAAATTGAGAGATTTGTGGAATATCTTCCATAGTTTTATCTCCTAGTTTATATTGTCTAATGAATACCACTATTCTGTGGAGTGAGTATATGATATTCTTGGTACCACCTTCTAGATATTTGTCTATACCAAAGATCAAGATGGGACAAAAATTGCCATTCCAGAGTTGACTGTCCACAGATGTGCTGTTTGCATAGAGAATAACCAAAGGTTGGAGGCCCTATATAAAGCACAAGTTCTTAGATGCTGTCTTAAGAGGGGCATGCTTCAGGTTAACAGTTGATGCCTGGTTAGTAGAATTATTTACCTCTTCCTTGGCTGTAGTATAAGAAAGGGAAGTGGCTTCTTGAAATTTCTCATTTTCAATCTGGTCAGTTCATGCAGAACTATTGGTGATATCTTGAATATGCTCTGTATATACCTTGAAAGATATATTTGAGAGCATCAAAGCTGATCTCAAGCTGTTAGTATTAAAAGATATAAACTAACCTCCTAGAGTGTTGACTTCCATGTTGACAGCCATCCCTGTAAAAGACTCTTGAGAGTTACTACTAGTATTAAAGACAAAAGGGAACAATGTATTCACTGAATTTCTTTGGGTGTTACTATATGAGATGGTGGTAAGAGAAAAATAAGCAATAATTCTATACAAGATTCTTTTTCTGACTTAACACTTTAAGTTTTGAATTATAATATTAAATGCTTTTCTATTTTTCTTTGATTTTCTCTTTCTTTTATAATTTAGGTTTTTCTTTTTTATTTCTCAGACTTCATTAAGAAAATGTGATATGATATTATACATAATAGTCAAAATTTCACAAAACATGATAAAAGTATAATATATATTACATATGATTATATATAAGAAGTTCTCACTATATTTTTATATTATATATACTAATGTTATATAGTTCATACTACTAATAGATAACTTTATTCTAAAGTATATGCATTATTTATAAGTTCACTATACCATTACTATTATGTCTCTAATATTATTATTCTAGATACTTCTATCATCTTCTAGACCTATAATGTTACATACTTCTTCATTGACAAAAAAGAAAGAAAAATAAAATAAATAAAATATAAGGATTCAAGCATACTATAATAGTATATAGAGTAAACTATTACATCCTGATCTAGCCACATCTATCCCAACCTATGGATAATGTCTCTTTTCTTATCTATACTTCATGATCTCTTCTAGTATAAATTACATTCTTCCATTCTACCTTAAATATTCTTGCTGAACTCTTGACAACTCTATAAATCTCTATTCCAGATATTCAAGAATTACTAGAACCAGAGTAACTTACTTAGCAGTCTCCATTTCTAAATAACTATCTTAGATACTATACTTAGTATATAAACCAGTAGTTTCTCACATTCCATTCTGATCATATCTACTCTAACTTACAAATAATATCTTTTTTCTTATTCATACTTTTCAATCTCTTCCAGTGCAGATCAACTATTTCTATTTCACCTTAGATATTCTTGCTAGACCCTTTCTAACTTCATGGATCTCTATCCTTGACATCTAAAGATTACCAGTATTCAGGATAACTTGCTTAGCAGTCTCCATTCTAGATATATATTCTAGATAGTATACTTAGTATATAAACTGGTAGTTTACACTATAATAGCCTTATTCTGAAAATCAACCAAAACTAACATTATTTTCTGATGTTGGCAACAATATGCCTTACTACTTTCCAATGACCTTATTATTACAAAATAAACTACTCACTTATTTGTGATATCTGAACCTTAGATATACTCTTAGAGGTTTAGGAGTGATTCAGAAGTTTAACAATGACAATGATGGTTAAGATCAATACAGATATAAATGATAATGAGAGATAATGATTGATGATAAATAATAAGTAGTATCAATAAGAATAATTGATGTTGTTAAGTCTAAGGTCTAATCCTCAGATATAGAAGTATTTATACAAAATAGTAATAGCCTGTGCACAAGCTGTTTCCATCACATGATCAAAAATTGTATCTGATGAGGCTGTCATCTGTCATAGCAGATGTTAGGCTAATTTTAGAAGATAAAAACAGTTTTATAAGTGCTTTCCAACACAAATTCAATTGTGCAAATCCATTCAGCCATTTATGAGATAATAGTAAACAAAACTTTTGCAGTTACTGATAGCCTGATATCTCAGTTGTTCATTGTCACTTTTGTATATCCCACATATGTGTAGGTAGTCCTCATTTAGGACTTTCTAATACAACTTAGTTTGTAAAAGTCAGTCTACTGGTTGTGAAAATACAAGCTAAATGAAGTTTGTGACAATAATAATGTAT
>Ga0157357_1000562_pt1 | contig 15779 bp, 17 predicted proteins | sample AttcapACBM1_FD_111485 | JGI IMG/M metagenome (GOLD analysis project Ga0157357, IMG submission 111485) | Fungus gardens microbial communities from leaf cutter ant in Botucatu, State of Sao Paulo, Brazil - Atta capiguara ACBM1 | ecosystem: Host-associated > Fungi > Mycelium > Unclassified ... | reverse complement strand
CATACCTTTAATCTCTGCTGTACATGTGCACACCATGTGTACACCATGAGGAACCCATGTCCCTTGACGTCATCTCTAACCCTAACTCTAATCTAGACTCCTCTCGATCCTTCTAAACCGTTCTAGACTCTATCACATGACTTCCTAGTCACATGCTCTCCATCCGTTGTAGACTAATAATTACTACTTTCCTAACCCTAACCCTACCTAAAGTCTGTCCATACTCTCGTCTTATAACACTTGAAGTACAAACTTCACACCTCTACTACAGTCACCCTAACAAGTATTACTATATTAATAAGAAACCATTAGTTGTTCACACTATACTGCTGTACTTTTTTTCTTCCAACAATATATTGTATAGTTGTAATTTCTAAAAGAAATGAAAATGGATAAAAAAAAAGAAGGCAAGAACTACTGAAGTTTTAGTTGATGGGCTAGTACAGTATATTTACATACTAAGAGTGATGTCTAAGATGATTAGACTAGAGTAGAGATAACATAAGACTACTGAATACTTCTCTATATCAAACCATAGATTCTACCTAACTTTATAGGATATCTAAATCTGTGATTGACTAATCTGTGCCGGAAAAGTCACTGAAGCAGAAGAATACCTAGGTGAAGCTCATCTGTTGCAAAAGACAGATAGCTTCAGAATGGTTTATGACAATTGTGTGAATTTAATTCATTGGTATGGATTATTGTAATATAAATATCATTAGAAGATCATTGAAAACAAATATTTGCATAGGAAAAATGATTAAGTGCACATGATCAGAACATAGAGACACATGATGTGACTTAGCGCGTCTGTGTTAGTGTCACTGCCAAGCGTGACAATCGGGTGTAGTTGTCATTTACCGTCATGTCTCGTCTGCAGCCTGCGTTCCTCTCGTATTCGGTGCCCACATCTCCTGCGGTATCTCGTTCCTCAAAAGATTATCCTGCTACTCCCCAGCGAGCGTCTCGCCAGCAGTATCGTCACTCTCAGTCTTTTCATCGCTCTCCCATCACTCCGTCGACCCCGTATACCCCTCTCAGTCTCCGTTCTACTGATTCCAACAATTCGTCTACCCTTACCACTCCGGATAACCTTAGTATCAGTCTCAGAAAACGCATTGCCTTCATTTCCGTACCCCCAGAATTATCGCGGGTTAGAGATGCTCACGGCAAAGCTGCTACAGACGTCACAGACAATTGGCAATCCCGGGCCAGCGAAAATGGAATTCGTGTTTCTTCTAGTGACCAAAGTCAGGAAAAACAGCATTGCGATGATGAAGGTGCTTTTGGCTTTTTTCTATATATATGCAGGGCCTAACTAAGCGCATATAGCCACTGAGAATAGTGTCTCTGACACAGAAAAGGACTCCGATATCCTTCCCTCAGAAGGTATTTGAATTTTGTCACTATGAGCGCATATATTTATCCTATACAGCGCTGCTCCCAGCCTTTTTTTCGTCTCAATCGGAAAAATCGTTCAATCGTGTAGTCCCGACCCGGGGTCGGGCTCATTCACAGAACTTTCATGTGCCTCCCCTTCAGACTCTATCTCCAACTCTTTGCCGCAACACGGTCACTCGTTCACAGGCACCTGTATCACCACTTCGTTCCCGCCAGTCGCAAAATCAGCCTATGAGTCTGCTGTCTACGCCGCCGTCAAACCGGAGTCTTGTCAAGCAGCTCAAGCTCAAAGGTAGCCTCACTGACCCTGCATATACGCGGCGGCGGGAGGCCTTTGGCGTTGTATGTTGCCTTTTCCAAATTAGGGATCACCTGTTTACCCTCGACAGGTTCGAACGTCGCAGAATGCCCACAACACCTTCAACTTTGGTTATTCCCATGATATGTCAATGGAGCTCTTTGATATTGATGAACACGAACACGAACATGAAACGAATCTTGACGCTGCTCATGAAGACGAGTCTTTTTCAATTAACCTGCAAGCGCACCAAGCCAATACCTTCGGTCACCCAAACTACAATTACAATTCCGATCCTTTCCAGAACACCGGAATTCAATTCGGTTTTGACAATGCACTGAATATCGGTGATAGCGTAGAGCATCATTTTCATTCCTTTCAGCATTCACAGCCACAGCAAAATTCGCATAGATATGATATCCTCCCTCATTGCGTTCACAATCAGAGGGATACCTCGAGGAAATTTCCGCAAGCGAACGCAGTTCCTTATGTCAGACCAGCCCAAATTCCCATTCCATCGGGCGATCTCTCGCTTCCTGCTATCTACAAGCCAACGCCTCAGCATCCTTCGCGTAATGCGGCCTCGATGATTCTCCCTCTGACTTCAGAATTGATCTCCCCTGAACCTTCTAGTGCTTCCGATTGTTCTGTATGTCTTGCTCAGAGTGCCCCAAGTTTAGCTATATTAAAACCATGTGGTCATCCCCTATGTTCCGCCTGCTTGACAAGCGCCCTCAACATTGTTGGGGAAAAAGACATGGAGTGTGCCGTCTGCAAACAAGGTGTTCAGGACTTCAAGCTCATCGTTAATTCTAAGACAAAAAGAGACTTAACTGCTATAGGTAGGCTTCTTGTAATCTTTCGTTCTGCTCGGTGCTTACGCTGGTTTTAGAACGGAAGGATACGATGTCCGGCAAATCCTTCTTTGATTCGATCTTTTCTTCTCCTAGCAGTTCCAATACCGCTGAACAACCTAACATCCTACCTGAGAATGAGAATGACAGTTTCAGCGACCTTGAAAGTGGCTTTGATTTCGCAATTGATTTTTCCCCCAATGAGATTCGGGCTAGTACCCCGAAGCTCGAGAATAGCATCAGTCCGAATAGCAGCCCACTGCTCCCCAGGATCCCTTCTGAGCAGATCTCCAAGGACAACGTCGTGCTCAGAATCGATAATGTTCCTTGGGCAGGTTTCTTGATGATTGATCTGTCTTATTTCTATACTTATGTTCTTCTCCAGGATATCACTCCATCCCAAGTTATTACATGGCTACAGCAGCCAGTAGAATTAGTCCACGTCCTACTTGATTGCAAAGGAAAGACACTCAGTCACGCTTACATTGAAATCAAGAACCAACAAATTGCCGGTGCCATCTTGCGCGGCGAAGCTGTTGGTCCTGGTGGCAGAAAGAAGGAAAGAGGAAGTGTCTTAGGACGCGGGCGTCGTGCCCGTGGTGTCACTATCACACGTAGTAGCCAAGAGGAGCTCATGGCTGAGGTGAGTTGTTTTCCTGATCGATCGCAACAGAGCTCTTTAAATTCCTTATTAGCTATTTCCTCACTGGAGGGGTACTTTCGACGGGTCTCGACCTTCGCTCGCTAGAGTGCAAGGCGAACGAATCATTAGTGCCCTTGAAGGTGGCCTGATCACCGAAAACGAAGTTGCAGGGCTGCTATATCTCATTCGCGAACCCGATGTGAGTCTTGAATGGTTCCCGGCCAACGTTGTAATAAAATTGTTTCAAGTCACATTTTCTCAAAGTTCCTTCCCTGCCCTTCCATTCCCTTATCAGCATTCTCAGTAAATTCCCCACGGATGTGGATAGCCGCGTCTTCTGGTCAGCTAGTGTGAGGGACATGTTATTTGACGTTTCTTTCGGTCTGTCCATTCTCTCTGGCCCATGTACTGTGGCTGAGTTATCATTAGCTGCTATCGAAACCCTACTCAGCCGTCTTGAGACACTGAAGGACGAAGCTTTCGCAAACCATGGATATAGTATGGAGCTACTGACAAGACTGGTTCAAGCCATCGCTCGTTGCCAAGGTTAGGGGGTTCATTTTACTTATACGGCCTGAGTCTGACTTGTCTTGCACTTTTCTCGTAGCATTCACCGGTCAACAAATGGGAAAGCTCGCGACCTTCGCCTCGTTCAATTCCATACTGGCAATGAAAACTATTAATGAAACTGCTTCGCAACAATCAACCACACCTAGCGCGAGCACTGCTATCACCCCCATCCAATCATCAATCCAAACGTCTGCTGGTGACGAGATCGAAGACCAGGATGCCGGTGGTCAGCGCTTCATCGATCTTGCTCAGGAGTTCGGAGTTGAGGCCAAGTTAGTGCAGGCACTAGCTCAGCGTCTCTCTATCGTCGCTTGAGTTACCTCATACTCTTGCTGTGTTCTACATCAACTTGATTCGTCGGAAACAGTTTCATAGAGTCGCTCGTTTCACAATTCGCTGTCGTTGTACGCAAATGTTTTTTCTGCTCTCTGTGCACAGCTTTCTTTATTCGCATCCTTTTCTCATACAAATTCTGTGGCGGACGTTATAACTTGTCTCGTGTTATACGTTCTATGCTCTCGTTGCACTATCATCCCTTTTACATAGGTTCGCACGTTGGGCATGTCTTTTGTGGATAGGCTGTGGAATGGAATCTTTCCATGTTTAAGTTCAGTTACAGGCGGATTCAATTAACCTAAGATTATAAAGTTATGATCGGCAAAAAACAATATTGCATAAAATAAACTTCTGATTTTTCTTTGCTAACCGAATAAGAAAATTTAGAATCTGCTGCCCCCTGACCGAGAAAAAAACAGAGAACATGAGAATTATTTTCTTTGCAAGAACGTTTCCAGTGACACACTCCCCCTCTCATCCAAGAATAACAAAATTTGATGCTGAATATTTGAATTTTTTATCGTGCAAGAGAAGCAGCCGAAGTCGTGGTCATCATCGTTGGGGATTTCCAGGAAGGTAAACTGAGTCTTGATTTGCCTTTCCCACTTTTTTGACTACCCGTCGCTTTAGTGATAGTACCACCTGTCGTGGTAGAAGTAGAAGTAGAATTGGCAGTGGCAGAAGTGGTGGGGGTGGTGGTATTCGAGGCTATAGCCACGACGACGTCGTCGTCGTCGTCTCGATTAAGCCAAGTAAGCGATTCAACTTCATCCTCATCTTCGTTTGATTTTCGACTTGAATATTTTCCTTTACGCCATTCACGTTCCCATTCACCACCACCACCACCACCTGCTGCTGCTGCTGCTGCTGTTCTGCGAGTTACTTTGACTCCTACCGCTGTTGTTGGTGTTTTGGTTGGGGTTGTGGTCAAGTCTTCTTCAGAGCCAGTACTGACGACGAGATTGAGAAGACGAGATCGAGCGACTGAGAATGAGGTTACACGACGACCAACATCTGTCCCGTCAACACCACCACCATCATCACCTAGGGCACTGTTCGAACGAAGTGTAGCAGTGGATGAAGAATGGTAGGCGGGTCGACGTGATAATGAAGGGCGGAGTTTATTATGATTCTTCAACGTCATGATCGTAGCAGCATCAGAACGAGAACGAGAGGAAGTAGTAGTGGTGTGAAAAGGAGTCGGTGAAGAAGCGAAATGCAGGTGAAGGTGCTGGCGAAGAGATCGAATGGAGTGTTGACGTTTTGGAGGTACGAGCATACGTGCGAGGGTTAATTCTCCTTCATCATCATCATCGTCATCATCATCATCATCGTCCCCGTCATCGGCACCATGGTCGGTAGAGAAATCATGGACGGATTCAGAGGTGGATGAATCGGGAAAGTATGAATTAGTTGCAGATACATATCCTGAACTATAACCAGATTTGGGTGTGGCGTGACGACGGTAGAGAGAGGGAGTAGTATGTTCTGTATCAGATGAAGAATACGGGATCGGATGGGTTTGGGGAGTAGTAGTAGTTGCGCGAGGACGGAGAGTGTGCCAGCCATCGCCTTCTATACGTGTTCGTGCCAAAGTTGGCACACGAGGTTTTCCGGCGTCGGCTTTCTGAGATTTCTTGTTTTTCTTTTCTTTAGGTTTGAACTTGTCTGTCACCTTTGAATGGGCTGCCGTGAATTGCTGTCGCCCACGAGTGTTATCCTCAGTCCCCACCCTTCCGTGACCGTCCTTGAGATGTCTCTTCGATGGCTGTCTCGTACCTCGATGTCCACCACCAGCGTTTTGACCACGGACGGCCGAAGAAGCACGACTTGCAGGCGCACTACGGCATACTACTTGGGCTTTCAGTAGACCTTGCGAGCTTGGCGCACGGCCTTTCTCCAGTCGGGTGAATAGGGCAGGAGGGACCAGACATTCGAGGGATGGTCCTGCTGAGATGACATTGGTTTGGTCTGAGAGACCTGATCGACGTGCGTTATTGCGTGCAATGGTAGTCTGGGAGAGGGAGCTGCGTGTGGCTCGGAGGGTTCGTTGGTGGTGATGGGATAGGAAATGAGACGTGTTAGAAGAAGAAGTGGTAGTAGTTGTGGTGACGCCTGTTGCAGCGACACCAAATATAATGGCACGGGCGACATTATCCAGCCAGTTTCTCGGTAAAGGTGATTTGGTCGTTGTTACCCCTCCTTCAATGTCGGAGAGTGAATTACCAATGTGCGAATTTCTCTGAAAATGCTGGCAGGCAGCAGGAGTGGAATTTGGTCGTTCAGAGGGGATTGAAGGGGTAGAAACCATGTGACGAAGGTAGGTTCCAGCACGTGAGGGGCGAGGGTGCTGAATAACAGTGGCCCTTATTTGACCGCCACTGCCTTGTCTCACAGGCACAGCGGCAGTGCTGTGGATAGAAGAATGGGAAGCCTTGTGCTGCAATTGAAGTTGAGCCACTGATAATTGACGTCGGTGTTGTGGGGATGATGTTGGATACTGGAAGGGAGATGGTGTTGTTGGTCGCGAGGACGGTCTAGATTGGTTCTCATAGTAGGGGTATAAATTTTGACGGTGATAGGCCTTTGGAGTATAACTCGGACTGTGAGTGGACGGGGTGATGAGAGGCGTCTGTAGCTTGCTGCTTGTACTACGCAAACTGCCATTATCTCTGCGTTGCTGCTTGTTAGCGAGTGGAGACGTAGATGAATGACTGTCATCGGACTGTGAGCCAAGGTCCAGCTGGACCTGGTGCCTTGAGTCACTGGCCGTGGTCACATTGTTATTTCTTCCACCTGTGACCAACCCAGTTAGAAATCCGACCACAGCAGCGCCGACCCCCTGTTTCTTTGATTGATCCGTGCCCTGGTCCTCGTCTCCGTCTCGGGTGTGATTCAAAGGATGTCGGGGCTTGTCGGACTCTGGCGTGAAAATGCGAGTTTCCTTGTAGCCCGCCTCGCGCAAGAGATCTTCGAGGCGTTCGTAGGTTTTGGAAGTGCCCCGACGGTGCAAAGGGACTCTGCCGAGATCGGGATATCGAGGTCTTGGTTGTCTCGGGGGAGTTGTGGGCTGTGGGGGCGAGCTGGACGAGTTTGAGACCGACTGGGTGAGGCTGGGGGAAGAAGCAGCGGGAGACGGTGGCGACGATCGAGAATCCATCTGGTCAAATGTGAATGAATTTGAATAGAAAACCAGAGGCATTGTTTTTAACGTACCAGACTTGAGGACACAACACACACACACTCACACAACACCTGGGAAGGTGGGATGATGACAAAAAAGAAAATGAGAGAATTCCAAATCACATGATGTTATATATTGAGTAGGATCAAAACAACTGACAAAGTAGAGGTGCTACCAGGGTTCGAACCTGGGTTTCGGGAAACCAAACAAAGTCAAAATCCCGAGTGATAACCACTACACTATAGCACCCTATAATGCGAGGTTGATGGAGCGATAAGAGATTATCTTTCTACTTAAGCCATGGTAGAGCACCGTCGCCGGTTGGGAGTGGCTGCTGCTGCTGCTGTTCTCCTCCTGCGTTCACTCCCGGCCCAGATTCTCCAGACTGCAAGAGCCAAGGCCAACAGTGTTGTGCAACAACAGCTGTATGAGGAGGACGAACAGGGTCAGGTATGGCTGCTTGTCCCCTTTGAGGGCCGTGTCCACAGGGCAAGTCTCTCTCTCTCTTTCTCGCTGGCACGGCGTTGGACTACATTGCTCTCATCTTCAGGTTCTCTTCTCACAATCCCCGTCTTCCCATGCTTCAGACAAACTCCACTTTCCGCTCCTCCCAGCGGCCACCCAATCCAAGCCAAACCTTGACCAGGCTTTTCTCCGCCAGATAAAATCCATCCTGCTCCGTATCGTGTTCCCCCCTGCTACACTATGCAGGAACAAGGAGTTTGGCATCGTCCTGATGCATTCGGGCTTTCTTGTCTTGAGGACAGTGCTGAGCATCATGGTCGCTCGCTTGGATGGAAGAATCGTCCGTGACCTGGCAAGTCCTACCCCAACCCCCCCTCCCCAGTAGCTTCATTTTCTCTGATCGATCTCTCTCATCAAGGTAAGGGCAGACAGAAAAGGCTTCATCCGTGGTTTGGCCTTGTGGTTTTTGCTCGCCATACCAAGTACATTGACCAATTCCATGGTACGCATAGTTGTGTCAACCCTGCATACCTCTTGATTTCTGATCCCTCGTTCACGTAGATTCGACATCTGCAATCCGTCTTACACCTCAACATTCGAACATGTCTCACACGTTACATCCACGATCTTTACTTCTCATCTTATCCAGATGCACGTTACTACCATGTCGGTCTAGCAGGTCAACTCGACGGGGCTGATCAATACATCACGGCCGATGTCGATGCATGGGCCGCAAGCCTTGGTACACTCTAGCAAGTTCATCATTTTCTAGCTGATGGATGTCTTACTTGGCTTCACACAGTGGAAACCTCCTCAAACCCTCTCTTGATATTATCCTCTTCACTTCCCAATTAGCAAGATCTCTAGGCGTCCGGGGAACTATTCTATTGTTCCTCAACTACTATGCCACTGCCCGCATATTACGGTAAGTACTATGATGATGATGGTATATACAGCATTTGTCCCATGCTCATTCTCTTCGGTCAGGGCTGTCACACCCGCATTTGGGCGTCTGGCTGCCATCGAAGCCCGACTCGAGGGCGAATATCGGCGAGGTGTAGGTCGTGTAGGCAGAGAGAGTGAACAAGTGGCGTGAGTTCCACTTTCATGCAATAGCTCTTATCTAGAGATGGATCAAAAAACAAAAGGTTTTATGATGGTGGTGGGCGCGAAAAGGATATCCTCAGTCGGGCCTACCTTCGATTGATCAAACACGTCAATTCTATTTACAAGGTAATACCCGTCTTGGGCTTCGTTCACCCCAGCTTCCGCTCACTGCATCTGGTCTGGTTCTCAATATATTAGATACGTATTGCCTACGAATGGACGGAGGATTATGTGATCAAGTATCTGTGGTCCGCAGCTGGATATGGTTTAATGGCTGTTCCCATCCTTTTCACGAGGATGAAACGCTCCTCAGCTGTCCAGACTGACGCTTCGGAGGCTAGTAAATTGAAAGCTAGAGATGATGCCGTAGCAGGCAGGACCGAAAGTGTGTACTCGCACCTCATTTCTGTGGTGCTTCTACGGTTTGAGCTGATTTTTTCCCTCTACCTCGAACAGTGTATATCTCGAACCGGAGGTTGTTACTTTCACTGGCCGATGCGGGTGGTCGATTGATGTACGCGTACAAGGACCTCTTGGAGCTCGCAGGTCTTACAACAAGGCTGTATACTCTCATTTCAACCTTACACAACATCCCGAGGACACCTGAAGCTCAGATGAGTGGTGATGGATCCTTTGAGATCCGGAATGTAGATATAGCGGTTCCGAATCAGGGTAAGCATTATTCCTGTCCTCTCCAATATTTTTATCAAAGACGAGGTTGACTGTGCAATATAGCGCAGCAAACGGCAGAAGCACTTTTGGTGCAAGATCTTTCATTTATCGTACAACCCAATCAACACCTTATGATCACTGGATCGAACGGTGTAGGGAAAACTGCCATTGCACGCGTTCTTTCTGGGTTATGGGCTCCCTCTAATCCTGCGTTTGCGTCGGTACATGCCCCTGGTTCTGTGCTGGTCGTTCCCCAACGCGCGTATATGGTTTCTGGAAGTTTACTTGATCAAGTGATTTATCCTCATACGTATGTTGATTTTGTGAAAGCTGGGAGGACGATGGAGGAGATGGAGGCGATTTTGGAAAAAGTTTTTTTGAGGTATTTGCTGGAGAGGGAAGGAGGCTGGATGGTGAGGAAGGAGTGGAGGGATGTGCTTAGTGGTGGTGAAAAGCAGAGAGTGAGTCTTTCTTTGTTTTTCTTTTTCTTCCTTCATTTGACACATGATTTACTTATGATGGTTTTTTACCTAGATGAGCCTTGCTCGTGTTTTTTATCATCGTCCAAAGTATGCGATTTTGGATGAATGTACGAGTGCTGTGTCGAGTGATGTTGAAGGGAGGATGTACGAGTCGCTCAAAGCCGTTGGTGTGACGCTGATCACTATTTCCTTGCGGTAAGAACAGGTTTTTCTTCTTTCTTTTTCTTCCCTCACTAATTGGACAATTTTTATTATATTTACAGTCCATCGTTGACGAAGTATCATACTCAGTTACTGACCCTTGATTTGGACACAACCGGTCCGGCTCGATGGAGGTTGTCTAGGGTAGGGACGGTTAAAGAAGAAGGGATAGGGAGGGATAAGGAGATTAGGATTTTGGAGGAGAGGTTGTTGGGTGATGTTGGGAAATGGGAGGAGAGGGTGAAGGAGTTGGATGAGGCATTGAGGTGTTGCTGTTGAGAAGTTGAGAAAGAGATTGGTTTGATGGGTTGATTTATCTTGTGTAGTAGTTACGCTGTTTGTTGTACAAATAAAACGGGGGGAAAGAGAGAATTGTTTTGAGGAATGACCATCGGTAATTGAACTTGTTTGGAATCTGGTGGTGGTGGTGGTGGACTGAGAAGAAGGAAGTTGTTATGGAATTGTTCTCTCTCTCTCCTCCGGTTGAAAGATAAGATTAGATCCTCGGTCTTGGAAGACAGATCGCCAAAAAGTAGAGAAAACTACTATTCCAGTTTTTTCACCAATCGAGGAAAATCCGCGGATCGATCAATAGTAGTATGAACTCCCGACTCCCTGATAAGCGGAGGATTGAGTGGGAGTGGGAAAGAGGGGTTGCCTTACCCCAGATGACTGGGGGGGATAATGCGTGTGGTTCCTTAGTCCCGCAGCGCAACAAAAACGAAAAAAAGAGTTCAGTCAAGTCATCTATATATTGATCTGAGCGTCTCTCGTTTATTTTATTTTATTTTCTACAGTAGAAATTCCTTCCCCCCCCCCATTCCCTTGCCTGATTTTAGAAATTCGAGACGACGATATATATACACATCATCTACATGAGTTCATTCGCCGTCTTTGCCGATGTCGAGGTGGTGGTGTGTTTTACCTTTTGGATACCGGGAATCCGAGGATATCAACTAGGAAAAGTTTTTTTGGTTCTTCTCGGGGACGATATATGTTATATGTGTGTGTGACATCGGTTAGCGACTCCCTCCTAGGATCACAGGTTCAACCGAGTCTGAATATATTTATATTTTTTAAGCTGTTATAGGTATTGATTAGAATTGAGTATTCATTCAACTTGTATGCCTCGGAGAATCCGTAGATGCAACTGAACAACTGGGGAGGTATTCAGAGATATAAGCAACCGAATTAGGATAGCAAGAATCGAAAAAACGCCTCATTCAGGCATTTGCCCTCGCAGTCGAAAGCCTGCAAGATGACGATTAGTTAAGGTTAAAGAATGTCACCTTAGAAGGATGTAGTTCGGAGGGAAAGATATTAGATGGAGGAAAGGAGGTTGAGTGAAGTGAGTTCATCATGGAGAAGATCGATCATCTTCTAAATCCGACCAAAGGCAAAGGGTTGAGAAAAAGAACACAGACACATTCATACCCGATTGTATTAAAAGTCATTATAGCTAAAGCTATCAAGATGGGTGTCAACTTATGATGATGACTGATCAACAGTGTCTCTTCGTGATCAAATGCAACAGCCATTCGGCCTGCTCAGACGATACAAAAAAAGAAACGCAGTCAGTTACAGAACCATCCTCACCTCTCGCATCGCAAAGGGAAGGAGAGACATTCATTCCCTCCCTCTCTCTCTCTCTCTCTCTCTCTCCGCCGACTCCACAAATCTGACCGTTAATCGTTTCACCTTTCAAGTTCCCGCCATCAGATATCTATTGTCGTTTCTGCTGAGACGTTGATTTCTTCGTCGTTCTTGAAACATCAGATCCTGTTCTGATGAGCATTGATACTCAAAAAGATGTGTTCAACTAAACACTTGAAGCGCGGATCTTCGGAGAAATATTTGATGTTATTACTCATAACGATTAGACTAGTTTGCGGCTAAGGAATGATAATCCGAGGAGTTTGTTCTTCTTTTTTGTTGGCATCTGCCACGTTATTTCCATTACATTCAGAAGAGATATTGTTTTTAAACAGCGGTACGCCGATCGACAAAAGGAATAACGGGAAGTTATAGAGAGAAAGATCGATCGATCGATAATGTACATTTCCTAAGATCTAGGCTGGAGAGAGAGGGAGAGAGAGGGAGATTGGAGGGGAGACAAAATAAGATTTGATTTGACAGATAGCTTTTCTTCTAAATTCGGGTGTAGTAACAAACAGATATGACCTGTTCTCACTCACTGGTTTGATGAAATTTCTTGGGGGAGGAGACAAACTTTGATTTACGATACCATTCTTACAACCATCCAATTAAAGCTTTAGAAGGAGAAACGTAATTGGCAGTTAGATGAACGATAAAGCTTCCTAAGTGCTCAAACACCAAACACCAATGAAGATGAACAGTAACGGCGGCAACGGCGGTTTTTCAGTAAATCACCTTCGCTTCGCTGAAGATACGGTCCGAAGTCAGAAAAAGTTTGAATTACTCACAAAAGAAATAGCTTGAGCTAGGAGCCTCATTTGCTTACTATTCAGGAACAAGATTGCTGCCAGCAGATCTGACACCACAAATTGTAAACAAGGAGGATGAGGGAAGCAAGTATAGTATTACATATGACGTACACAATCGTATGCTGAACATGTCCATGCAAACCAACGTAAACAGGGTGATAAATTAAACGATACGTAAGGTAGTCCGGTATACCGACCAAAAAAGAATATGTATCAGGACGACCATTGTCGTCTAAAGGATGGTCATTGACCTCGCTTTGGTAGGACGAGGAGGGGAAATAGAAGAGATCTTGGCGGCATCAACACCAACTTGGACAGCAAAAGACATACTGGCCCTTCGAGAAGAAGCAAGTGGGCGTTGAGATGCACCATATTCTTCAACAGCACTTGACAGTCGAAGTTGTTGACAAAACTCCTGCAGCTTCTTTGCAGCCTTTTTCCGCTCTTCCACCTCGTCGTCTGTCGCACTGTACCCAGCAGCGGTGACCGAAACATCGATCCTGTTCAACTTGTGATAAAACTCGGATCCACGCTCTGTCTTGAGAGTCAAAAACTCCTCCAAGGCAGTACAGACATCAACGACATCGTCCTCGTAACACTGTATTGACAATTTTTCAATAGGTGAGCCTGCAAGATTCGAAATCGTCTCCACGACACTGTCGAGAGGGAAGAACGGGGTGATATGAAGTTTACGCAGTTTCTGTAGTGGAGTTTCGGAGGATTTGGCAAAGAGTTTATCATTAGACACAGCTGTTGTGAGAGAAAATTCATCAATGGTAGGTCCGACAACGGCCATGATTCTCTCGGTACAGATGCGGTTGAAGTCATCATTCTCGTGGTAACAACTTCCGAGGTCGAGGAACTGTAGCCGGCAAGCGATAGGAGTGATGGACCAGTGCTCATCACCAAGATGGGTATCTCGGATAGTGAGTTTCCGAAGGGAGGGAATCCGGAGTAAAGATGGGAGGCGGAGGTCTGATCCGAGGAGAGGGTGATCCGGGACATCATCATCGCCACGGACAAGGGGGATGTAGGGTACACCTCGGAGTTCTGGTGCGTGTAGCTCTGAACGGGTGATACGATCGAGGGAGAGATCTTGGAGGTTTTCACAGGAAGCAGCTATGGCAACGACAAGGCGTTCGCTCCTGGACATAATACCATGAGTAAAGTGAGCAAGTTACTGGCTGTGCAGGAAAGACTTACAAGGGGAAAGTTTGCTCTGAGGCAGTGTTTGTAATTGAGAGCTGTTTCAAGTTTGCGAGGAAGGGAAAGGGCGAAATGACCGAAGGATGGAGAGAACCAGTAACACGGAGCTTCAGAGCGGCAAGACGAGGACAGGCGGATAAAAGGGCAACAACAGCGTCTGAGCGCTCTCGGAGACAGGTGTGGGTTTGGAGAGACGATTCGTCGTGGGTCGTGAGCTCGAGGGCCTCGATACTGGCGCAATAGCTGCGGGGTACATTTTGAAGGAAACGAGCAAGAGAAGAAAAGTCTAGGAGTTTTATGGACTAGAAAAGAGTCAGCACAACACAAACAGTGGTGGCAGGAACATACTCTGAAGCGAGCAGGAACGCAAGCACGGTAGGAGGCAAGGCAGGACTGGGCAAGAGCATCGACATCGTCGGGGGCGAGATTTGCGACGACCTCGAGCTTGAGTTCGGTGGGAAGAGAGAGCCAGCACGCCATTGCAGTCTCTGCCAATCACCCACCGCCTTTTATTCTGTTTCCAAAAAAAACATACCTTGTGTGTTGCTATTTGTCCGGTGCTGTGCACACACCGTACTCTCCGCACCTCGGCGGAAATCTTTTAGTTCCTAGTTCCCTAGGCCAGTTCCGTAGCCGTCTCGGTGGCCTCATCACTCTCTCTTCGCCGCCTCTGCTCCCCTACCCGTCCATCTCGGGCGCTAGCTGCCCCGACACCCTCGGTGGTAGCGTACAACCCCTCTACGATTTATTGATCTTGTCACACGCTGTGGTCGGTCTTCTTGGGATACTGAGCGGCGCATCTCCGCGCTCAGAGGACTTGGAGCAAAAGACATTGCTATCTGTCAATAACTGCATTCTGAGTTGCCAATGAGTTGCCAATGAGTCGCTCGTGTTGCGAAGCAGATTGTGAACCCCTAACGCTTGTCCCTTTGATCGGTGTACCAGCAAGATCGTTAGCATTACCGACTGATCTGTAATGATCATGTACTGCTCTTGCAACTTTGAACCCATGTTGCCAAGTAATCTGGATGGCATCGGGAATCTATCGGGAATCGTCCGTCCGTGAACTAATATTAACCGCCACAAAGGTGTCTGATGAAGAGCTACCGTCCCGGTCTGCACGGTTTGATTTTTAAGGCAATATCCGAGAATGACTTTCTTTCTATAAGGCTGACTGACCTCACAAGTCAATGTCCCTGGGTAAATCATCAACCGTAATGGGCATATCAGTAAATTTCCGCCCACACAGTCAGATCCTCCCATATGAACGTAGAACATGGCCTTTACCCTCTCTGGTGATGCGTGCTCCATAAACACATTATACCAGCTTGAGGACAAATGTAGGCTTTGATACATGTAGCGTACACTGCCTCATGCACTATAAGGGAAGGAACCAGTCTTGTTTTGTTTATACTTCAGGGGGGAGGGTATAAGTAATTTTGATGAAACTTAATTTGTCTTGCGCACGCGTGGCCTTGTAATAGATTACAGTAAAGATAAAAATCAGTTGATTGACCCTCTGAATTGAGAGGCCCTAGTGTCCAATCATAACCAGTCACAATGATGTTTTGATTCTCGTGTTATGTATGCTCTCTGAAACTTATAGCCTCCATTTGTTTTTCTATTATCTTTCTGTTTATTCTAGAAATGCACAACTTCAGTTCAGTTCAAGGTATCTTTAGCCTAAATCTAAATGTAAGCTTGAATTGAACCTGGACTGGTTTCATAGGTTTACATTTAGGTTGGAACTAAAAAATACTATAGCAACAGGTTCACTTTCATATTGTATAGTGAATCATGAGAAAGAGAAAGAGTGGAGAGGTTCAATAGTAGCAATAATACTTTTTGATAATCTTTCAAAGAGCCCAAAAAGTATGTCGCTATTAGTATAT
>Ga0157357_1000561_pt1 | contig 15801 bp, 18 predicted proteins | sample AttcapACBM1_FD_111485 | JGI IMG/M metagenome (GOLD analysis project Ga0157357, IMG submission 111485) | Fungus gardens microbial communities from leaf cutter ant in Botucatu, State of Sao Paulo, Brazil - Atta capiguara ACBM1 | ecosystem: Host-associated > Fungi > Mycelium > Unclassified ... | reverse complement strand
CTAATACATTCCTACACTATATACTATTAGTACAAGTCCTACCCTAAACTACATATATTGTCCATAAGTCCACCATACTGTTACTATAAGGCAAACATGCTACAACCATGTCTTTGACATCATTGTTCCAGTTTCTTCTACCATATTTCAGACCTATGACATCACATCATGTATCTCTTTATTATCTACAAAGAAAAAGAAAATCAAAAGAAAATTAAAAAATAAAAAATCAAGAAAAATAGATAATAAAAAAAGAAAAGAAAATATCAGAGTTCAAGTATACCATGACATTGTGCCCAGTCTGAATCAGAGTGTTAATGCAGCAACTACTAATCAAAACAATTAATAATGCACTCAATAGTTTTATAAAGCAAGAGTTTTGTAGGAATTACAAGAGAACTCATAGAAGTTCCTGATATATTTTTATTTTATATATACTATAAGTACATAGTCTGTGCTAGTAATAAATAGCTTTATCCTAATGTCTATACATTGGCCATGAGGTAAACATGCTATAAATATATCTTGACATTACTCTTCTAGTCCTTTCTTCTAAGTTATAGGCCTATGACATCATGTCATGTGACTATAGTCACATACCTCTTTATTGTTCAAGAAATAAAAGAAAAAGAAAAGAAAAGAAAAAGAGAAATCAAATCAAAGAAAATGGATAAAAGAAAAATAAAATAAAAATAAAATATAAGGGTTTAAGTAAGTGTGCTATAATAGACTCATTGTTGAGTCTATCATAGACTATCCAATACTTGCAAGTATTAAACAAAGATACAATCCTGCTTGATAATGTTTATTTGAGATATTTGCTATCTACTGTGCAAGTTTGACTATAGCAAATCCTATGTCAGAATATGAGCCAATCATTATATTAGAGATCCAACCATTTGCCAGTACTTTTGATGGAAATTGAAGTTACACTGTTTATTATTGAGTTCAAATATATAGCCTAATAATAGTAGAGTACTTGTTGGATTGGTTGTTATATTGAAGCATGCTAGAACCTTGTTCAAGTACTCAGATTTATTTTTTGTGTCAAAAAAACTAAACTTTTACAAAGATCTTTCAATTCTTGCAGTTATGACCTATGCACATCCCAAGAAACTCTTTGGTTTCTCTAAAATTATAGCATTCCCATTTTGTTATGAATTTTTGCTTCAACTCTAAGAGGAGCAGGGAATATTTTGAATCCATGAAGTAAATATCATTGACATAAACAATTGTTATAACAAGCTTTCTAGTCTCTTTATTAATAAAGTAATACATACTAACATTAGATTTATATTGCTTAAATCCTAGGGCTAACATTGACTTAGTCATAGTCTGCCACCAAGATAAGCTAGCTTGTTTAAGACTATACAATGCTTTATGAAGTCACCAGACTTTTCTTTTTTTACCAGATAACCTAAAATCTTCAGGTTGCTTCATGTAGATTTTCTCATCCAGATCACCATAAAGATAGGCAGTTTTTATATCAATATTATGAATATCCCAATCTTCAAGAGTAGGAACAGCTAGAAATAGATGTTCTGTCTTATGACAGACAACTAGAGAGAATAACTCATTAAAGTTAATTCCTTCAACCTGAGAAAATCCTTATGTAACAAGTTGAGATCTGTAATGACCATTAGACTTGATGTTGAACATCCAGCAATTCTTGATCACTTTCCTTCCTTTAGAGAGGTTCACAACTTCATAGACATTTCTGTCTTTAAACAATTTCAGCTTCTCAAGGTAGAAATTAAGTTACTTCTTTTGAATGTTAGCTGGAAATCTAGTGACATCTCTAAGGTTTTTGGAGAGTGGGCAATACTCTGCTGCATATTGTACTAAGAGAAAGCAAATTTGCTCTACTCCCCCTTCTTTTGCAAGGTATACTAAGTAGCTAGTAATAGCTAGCTCAGCTGATTTACCTGCAAAAAGTAGAGTATTTATTCTACTCCTATTATTATCAACAATGATTGGACATTCATCTTTCCACTGGATATTATATGGGATTCCATTCATCTCAATGATGTTATCAAATGAGTTATATATGTAATCAACTCCATTTATTCTTACTGTCTTGGATAGTGGATTATCAGAAAATTGTTGTGTATTCTGATGAGCATTTTCATATCTATCACAAGCCATGTTGGGGTTAGAAAACCTTCTCCTTGGCTGCCATAAAGGATTCCACAGGGAATTAGTAGGATGTTCTCATTCTCTATAAATATTTCCTTCTCTAAAGGATATCTGAGTTTGACACTTAGATCTCCTCAATTCAAAACCTTCTTGTAATATCTACAAAGCAAATTGCAAAGGTTGTTGAGGGCTAAGTGGTTGTATCTCAACATTAGAGTCAACATCATCATCTTCTTCAATCTCCACTGTGGGCTTTTTAGACCCTGGAGTAGGTAAGAGAGGTGGAGACTTATAGGAAAGAGAAGGCAAAGAAGAACAAGTAGAAGGATTGTTTTGAATGGGAGGAATAGGTATGTGTGGAATAGGTACTGGAACAGGTCTATCTTTTCCAGAAGGGTTAGGCACTAATGACTCTGTCTCTGGACTTATTTTATTCAATAATCTATTGTATAATTTGTACTCTTTTGCATGGGAGTCAGTACATTTAGGAAACAGTTCCTTATCAAAGATGGCATGTATAGAGCAGAAAGTGATATTTCCTTGTGTATGGTACATAAAATGATAACCATTGTCTTTATACCCAATGAATATCATTAATTCAGAACATAATGCAAGTTTATTGGCACAAACTTCACTGGGGAGAAACACATAGGCTCCACAGCCAAAGATATAAAAATGCAATGTTTTAGGTTTATTACCCAAGAAAATCTCATGAGATATTTTCCACTTGAGATGCCTAATAGATGTGTGATTATATATATAAGCTATAGCTACAATTGCAAACACCCACCAGAAATCTGGTAGGCATGCTTCAAGTTGCATTAACTGTGCCTTTTCAAGCAAGGTACAGTTCAATCATTCAGTACAACCATTCTGTTGGTGTACATGTGGAGTACTAGTCTTATGGATAATCTTTTGTTCTCTTAGAAAAAACTATAATTCTAACATTACATATTCTCTCCTATTGTCAGTGTGCAATCTCTTCATAAGATGGGAAGTAATATTTAACCACATCCAGAAAATTGACTTAATTGCTTCTATAGCTTCAGACTTTTTGTGCAGAAAAACAGTGTTGTAATAGGAGAAATAGTCATCAAGGAATATAATTATCTACTTGTACTTTGAATAAGACAAGGTGGGAAGCTCAAGGAGATCTGAGTAGATCAATCCTAGAGGCTCACTGAAGTGAACAGAGTTCTTAAGAAAACTGTATTGGTATATCTTTCCAAGAGTACAACTATAGTAGACATATTTCTGTGTTAGAAAATGGATCTTCTTTACATTTTCAATATTGTCAAGAACTTGGTATATGGCTTTATCAGAAGCATATCCAAAACAATAATGCAAAGTCTCAAAGTCTAGGTGTCTTGTTATAAGACTCACAGGATTGGAGATATTATACTTGAGAATACAAGTTTTCATAATTTGAATGTTGCCTCAAAGGTTAGGAGTAGCTGATAGGACAGCATCACTAGACTTATTATGGAAAGTAGAACTACTTTTACTCTCAATTCAGACTGAAGAATTTGTCTAGTAGAGAGAAGACATATCTGTATACTAGAAACATAATATACTGGCCATAGTTTTAATACAGCAACTTTAGTAGTTCTTTTCTCAGAATCAAATTTTATGTTCAATGTCACATACCATCTGTTATCTGCACATTTTCTACTCTTCCAGTACTAATCACATTCCATTCCAATCACCTATCAATCCAAGAACCAGATCTTATATACTTTAACAGTTTCATGGAGTTCTAAATAATATCTCCTATAGTGCTCAACAACTTAGAGTATGTACAGCAGTAGATTATTATTAAATTACCAATTCTATATTTAAGAACATAATCTACTATGTACCATTTTCCTTAGTTTGATTATCAACTTGAACTGTACTATATTCATACCCCTACTTGAACTCTTGTTATCCAAAATCCCAACCATGCAATGTATAAGCTAGGCACAACAACATCCATTGAAGCCAAGGTTGACCCATCTGTATAGCACTCTGCTTATATTTGTCCCAAAGTCTGTTCTTATCAAAATTCTCTTCTGAACTCTATCTTCTGTGCTATCATTGTGGATAAAATCAATGAGTGTAAATTACATCTAACATTCAATCAGAACAGTGCTAGAAGTGACTATAAATAATGGTGCTTTTAAGTTTACAGTCTCTACTTAATCATAATTACCCAGAGTTATATCAACAAAATCAGACTCAAATGAAGTAAAGTGAGCAGAGGTACCAGAATTCAAGAACTATTTATTCTTATAAAAGCTGCCATGAGGTGCTTTTTTACCCTTACATAAGAAACATAGTACCTTTTCACATTTAAAGGAATTCACAGTAATAGATAAAACAAATCTATTTTGACTTGAAACCATGCATATATAATTAATTTCCTTTAAGACTACAAATTCCTCCATTATAGCTATTGTATTAGCACATGAGATTACATTGTCATATTTAAGGACAGTTTGCATAGATTGGGTAGACTGAATTTAGTGAACCATCAATCTATAAGGAAAGAGAGATATGGCAGTTATTCTTATAGAGTCCTATATAAGGGAAATCAGGCTCAGCAATCTGAGAAGCAGAGTTCTGATCACTGGGAGTTTGAAGCATAACTATTTTCTGGCAGTCAGCAAAGACTAATATTGGACCAGGTGTTCCCATAAAAGTCTATAAATAAGTTCAAAGAGCCTCAGCATTAGACTGACCATATTGATAAGTTATCTAGTAAAGTAAAATTAAGAACAGCTAGTGCTTGAGAGCCCAAGAAGTTCCTTTTAGTTACCTTATCCACATCAGTGGTCTGAGAAAGTGCCAAAGTATTCAGTATATCTTCAGCAGTGAAAACAGCCTTAGGATAAGTGATGAGAGCAAGAGTTGATTTAACACAGATCTCTTAGAAGGGATAGTCAGTAGAACCAGTAAGCTTGGGAAGAGTAGCAACAAAGTTAGCTATTGCTGTAGTGAATATAATCAGTATGAATTAGAAAGCAAATGCAGCCAGTTAGAACACAAATATTCAACCAGTAATAAGCTATTAGCACATGTAAGATACAAGAGAATCCTATAGGCATGGAGTGATTCAGAATTAGCTCAATCCATAACAGGCCTAGAAGTGACAAGGTGTCAGCTCACTAGTAGAGTTGGTCAAGTATTTCTCATTAATAGAAAGCAGTTTAAGAAAGTGCTAACTAGAGATCAAGGCAACTAGGGCCCATAGCCTGTTGAAAGAAACAGAATGCACAGTAGCATGGTACAGTGTGGACAACTGGCAACCATTTACCTGTGGTGTATACTTTGATGGAAAGCTGAGGAAGAGTGAGTAACAATAGAAGATGAGTAGTATTGGTAGGAGTTTAACCTATGCAAAAATTTTGATATCAACTACTGAATTAGGACTTACTGATCATGGGCCATATGCTTACTAAGTGGAATGCTTTGCAACAGTCTATAGGTAGTTATACAACTCTAGCATGTAAGTGTTAAGCATGGTTCTCACTTTGAGTGAAAGTCCATGATTAGTTGTACAAGAGAGAACAGATCAAGTAATAGTTATCAAAATGTCAGTGCTTTGTTACTCTATCCAGTACTGAGGCTGAGTATATAGTATGTGGTGGCTGTAGAGGCTGGTAAAGAGATCAAAATATTTTGGACATCCCCTCTCTTGTGTATTGATACTCTTTATTGACAACAAGTCTGGAATTGAAGTCATCAAGAATTCAGAGCACCATGGATATTAGACGTACAAACTCAGTCTCACGGAGATAGCATGAACGACTATTTTATTTGTACCTATTGAACATACAAACTAGTGTATGTAGTCAGTAATCTATGAAGATGATTCACTAGAATACGGGCTCACCTCAGTCTTACAGAGATAGCATGGACAACTGAGGTGTAGCCACCAATCAAAAAGGGTCCTTTTATACCTGAGAATGTAGGGTTTAATACTATATAGTTCTTCGTCATACTAGATGTCGACACGGCATGAAATTCAGCCGGTAAATGCAACGCAGGCGTGCTTTTGTGGTTGTGTGCCCAGAAGGGGAAAATACAAAAAAGGAAATGATAGATGAGAAAATAAAAATGGAAACAAAACTCGCCAACAATGTTCTTCCAGTAGTCGCACCTCTCCAACAATGGGCACAGATCTGCAACATTACTGGCTTAGGAATGCAGTTCAATATTTAGTTATCACTACAGCATATGTCTCTTTGTCTCAAACCGTAGCTGATCTATTCACTAAAGCTGTACAACCTCAAGTGGTTGCATTCGCAGTTCCCAAACTTGGTTTAACACCTTAGGTTCAATCTCATATATCCTTTTTATCCTTTTCTTCATCTTCATCATATTGCTTATGGACTTGTCAGATCAAGGATGTGTGTTAGAAGTAATCTTCTCAGTATTATCATAGGTGGTATGGACTTAATTTCAGGACACAACTGTGTTTTACTTAGTTAGTACTGCATGATTGCATGTACTACTCCCTGTGGGCACATTTTTGGTTCATAGTCACTTCCTAGTCACTTACAGTTGTCCACAGGTGACTCCTGAATTATTAGAGTGATTCCTAAGATTGCTTGGATCCAATATTCATCACCTGCACCCTGATGTTACCAATTTGCTCATATCTTCGCTTGGGCTCCTTTAGAATGTCAAGAATTCATTGGTCCTCCGAACTCACAAAATAGCCAAAACTGGTATCACCAGTGGCATCTAAACTCAGAAATTTCTGACAAGCGAATCAACGTAGCCGTATCGCAGTATTTATCCAGAGCACGTCTGACAAGCCTGAAACATCTAGAATAGAGAGGATTAAGATTCTAATTGATCAACCCTCCAAACTTTGATGACACCTGCACGGTCACTACTGACAATCCCTCCTCTGAATGGCGAGTCAATACATATCAATGACGTGATGACGTCTTGGTGGTTCTTCAGAAGGTTTTGTTGACTATGTGCAATTAAAGATATCCTCTGCGCGGAACGATTATTATGCACGCCGCTCGGTGTGAGTGGGCAAGTCTCCACATAAACGGAAATATTCCCAGAGGAAAAACTACTGGAAAGATATCAGTCAAGACTAAACCAAGACTAAACAGGAGGGAAGGTGCCCTGTACCTGAACGATGGTCTTTCTTGCTCGGATTCGAGACCGCTGAGAACGGCAGTTCGTTCGATTCTGCCCATGTCCCAAAGCCTGATTTTCCTATCCTCAGAACCTGTTATCATGTAACCTTTGGTAGCGCCTCTTGGCGGATTCGAATTCACCATCAAGTCATTAAATTCTGATCTCTGTGCTATGTGGTGGCCCCCAAAATCCAGCCCAACCGCGATTGCCCGCACATCAGGCGAAGGGGAAGGAAGTAACTCAGCTTTATTTGTTCCAGCAGGCCCACCAGGTAACCATCTGTCGTTTCCATCAAGTATCCCGCCTTGTGGCAGATTTTGTCTTGCACGAACAAGAGCAGCAATAGCAGCTGCTGGCGTCGTATCAGCACTCGTTGTCACGGATTCCGAAGGTTCTGGTAGCGGATCGGACATGGCTCCCGTCCTCGTCACGAAAGTCTCCACCAGGACTGATTTGTCAATGTCCCAAACCTCGATCAAGCTTGTTACATCGCGTTCAGAGTAACCTTTCTGTGGAGCTTCGACAGCAACTAAAATCCACTTTCCTCGTCCTTTGGCAGGATGAACAACGCATTGATTTACGCGAACAGAACGACCCAAGGTCGCTATCGAGATGCCGACGTGCCAGCTCTTAAGGATTATTCCGAATCTTCGGTCCCAGAGCGTCAGGACACCAGCAGAGGTTCCAACGACAATCCATGATCGTTTACGATCAATGCAAATGCAAGTAATTGGCCCATACTGTCGTGGATTCTCCAACTTTTGTAGAACGCGCATCGTTAGGAGGTCAAGTATGACAATATTCGAGTGTGTGGTTGCAAGTATCAAGTTTGACGCTGAATCTGATTTTGCCCTTAATAACAGTGACACCAACTCTCTGAGCTCAGGTTACTCACCAGAATTGTAATGTACCATACTCGTTACATACTCTCCAGGACTATCAACCCGATATTCTCGCACAAGCTGAAGTTTACCATATTTTGGTAGTCCACCGCTTTGCGTGACATGAACCCTGACGATATGAACGCTTCCATCATCTGCTGCACTTGCAAAGCAATGGGTTCCTTCCAGGATACAAACACACTTGATACACGCGTGTTGCTGTCCATATGTATGTCGTGGCTTGCTCGTGACATTCCTCTCTAGCCTGGCTGTATCCCATATCTTCACCGTTCTGTCATCGGAACCTGATATGAAAAACATGTGATCGGGTGATACGGTCAGACAAGTCACAGCGTCAGAGTGAGATGTAAGGTTGGCAATAAGGGAAACTTCAGTATGGCGACTGGATCCATCTCTAGACGTGAACTTATGTCGTACAGCTCTTCTCCGGATGGGGCCTTCGTGAACTTTAGGACCAAAGTCGTTTTGAAGCTCACGATTATTGTTCAAGTACAGTCCTTCAAGAAGATGACTAATCCCTGGATCTTGACCATCTTCATTCGAACATCAGGAAACAATAAATGACACGGGAATGATAGATCAGCGTACCATAGGTTGAAATAGGTTGCAACGAAGGCTGCCTTGACCTATGAGGGCACATAGCTGTTGCAACGGAAAAAGATAAGGACCCTTCAGATCTCTCTGGGGAGCCCTCTGTGTCTCTCAAAAATTTCGAGTGCGCTTCCAACAACCCGACAGCATTCGTTTTACTCGACCCAACAGCAGGGGCAGCCTTAGCCCCATCCAGGATGACACTTCCGCTAAGCTGCATTCGACTAAGAGGCCTAAGCGAGTTCGCTGCTGAGACTATGCTCTCAGCAGGGCTTCCAGGACGATCAATAATTGAAGTGGTAGAAGGGGTGGTAGGTCCAGGCAAAACTGGATGCGGCATAGCCACCAAAGAAACTGAAGGGGAAGGTGGAGGTATGATAGACGTTGCGGAGACCGGGGGAGTGTTAGAGGTGGGAACGGGTGATATAGCATTTTTAGCGTCTTGAGAAGTAGGAGTGGGCCTATGGGCAGTTGCTAGAGACGAAGCTGAGTCGTTGATAGTAGCCAGCCTTCTCCTCAAATCTTCGAAAGGTGTACCAGAGTTGCTGGTAGTGCTAGTCATGTCGATGGACAATCGATTTGGTTTCCGAGGACTCATCAATTGAGTTCGACCTGGAAAATATGTTGATACACGAGGGCCTGTCGATGCGGTAATCACAGCGGACAATCTGGATGCCCGAGAGACGTACTCTGAGGGGGCATTTCTCGTTCGAAGGAAGACAGTTTGAGGCACGACACCTAGCTTCTGCAATTCGATGTCACCTATAATCCTAAGGCTCACACTTATGTCCAGTTCGGAGTTCAATCGCGAGGAAAAGCTGAGAAGAGTCAGAATACTGTTGATATGACAAGAACACATAACGTACCTGGACGTAGCAAGCTTCAAAATGTACTCCCGCATCGCCATGAGTTTGACCTCATCGTCTGAGGTCATTCCAAGCTGCTGCAGCTTTCCTATCTGTCCTTCATCACTACAAGAAGATTGAGAATTCAAAGCTCGACAAGCTCCGTCAAGGACTTACTCTTCTGATTTTAGTTTCGCGATGGACGAATTTCCCTTACGTAGTGATACCACACTCTCCCTAGGAGATTCAGTTTTATTTGTCTTCCTCTGACCTCTCCAGAAGCCAGTCTTATCGCCCTTCATGGCCCATTGAACGGAGGCATCAAGAATTTGTCTTAAGAGCTGGTTCAATGATATAACATTAGGGGCCAAGAGAACATCGTTTGAACCTGATGACTTACCGGCTGCTTCATAACCGTAAGTAAACTTTGCTCATCGATGACGGCTACGTCTGCTTTGAGGAAGTGTTTCAAGGAGGGATAAAGAATGCACCAAACGTCCGTTGGTGGTAGATGCTGGGCAGCCGACGTAATGAATGATGTAGCACCTAAACTCAGAGTCAGTCAACTGTTGTCTCACTAAGAAAATGGCAGACCTTGCCGTATCCATACATTGGGATGGTATAGGAATCCAAGCGTCGCGCTCATAAGTTCCCATAACCGCATTTTATGAAACAGCCCAAGTTCACATAAACTTGTAAGGGCAGTCAAAACCCTTGCTACAACTGTCTCCTCCACATCTACAATGACATCTTAGTGTCAAATTCGACGAGCGTCGGTTCCAACGAACCTGAAAGAGCTTGGATCATCAATGGAAGGATATAATCTTCCAAACTTCGACCGCCTGCACATGCAGCGACATCAACGATACTGTCAAAGAACGCATAGCGAAGCAACCAGTCCCGATCGTTTAAGTACGTGATCATGTGACTTAAAAGTACATCATTGGTCCGCTGTCGGCCTAGAAAGATACATAGGGAGGAGATGCCACGGAGAACAGCACGTTTAACGACGCTTGAGGGGTCAACCAAGAGAGTAGACAGATGTTCTTGGATGTGGGCCTGGAGCTCTTGCATGCTCGCATCGTATGACACCTGTTACTTGAATGATAGGTATCTAAGTCCATAACAAAATGTTTTCTACCCACCTCGAAATGCGCATTCTCTGGATCATACGTATCTGGAGATGATACAAAAACTCCATGGGCTCTAAGCGCTTGTCCCATTTCAAGGTATCGCGCAGCCGTATCCGCGAGCTGTACGATACACTGGGCGTATGTGGACCGAACGAGAATTTCGGAGTCTTGCACAAGATGTCGGATGTTAGGAATAATATATTCTGGAAATATGGCGGCGTTCGAAGGCGTGATGACTGTTACAAGCATAAGCTGCCTCTTGTGTCAGTGAAGCATTCGTTAGCTAAAGCAGTGTTTTACCCACCACCTGCATCAAAGTTCTGACAGAAGCAGCGCGGACGTGGGCAGATTCATCATGCAGCAAGTCAACTATATAAGGGATCATTCGATCCAATTTTGCTTCGTCTGTCAGATGGCAGGATAGAGCAAGGAAAACATCCAGTGACCGGACTTTGGAGCTCGGCAGGGAGCAATTTCGTATGTTTGCAGTCACGAGGGCGAGGAGAATGAGAGCCGGTCCATCTTCAGAAAGATATATATACACAAGAGCCCACGTCCCTGGTGAATATTACTCACCTTCAAGAGTAGCACGTCTGCCGCCAAGTAGAGTGTGTAACTTGGAATCACGATTTGGCATGTATAATTCAACGGGGAAAATGTCCTTGAGGAAAAGAAGTTACCGACATACAAGAGATGGGTATAGGCGCAAAACAAACCTGGAATGATTTTGCCAGGGGTGCGAGTGAATTGTGTTCAATCTTCACGCCCATTTCCGGACTTTCCTGGGGAAGTTCTTGAGAAATATATAATTCTACACTTTCATAGTCCGCCCATATACGCTCAAGTCGGTGGTCTGAAGCGCTAGGGAGCGTATCAAGTTTTGATTCGGAACGAGCAGCACTAATGGAAGGCGCGGAGGTTAATTTGACTGTTGAGTTTGCTGCAATTGAGGGGGTGACAGGATTATTGAAAGGAAAATTCGCAGGGATTTCGTTGATCGACACAACATAGTTATGTAGGAAGGAATAGAATGATTCAGGGAAAAGAGTCCCTCGCGAAGTGTGTAATAGGGTGTCAAAGCTGGGCCGCTCGTTGGGATCGAGAGAAATCATCTGTTTGATAAGGGTCTACAGACAACTCAATGATCTGAGTCGACTTGATTGATTTGTATGTGCGACTCACTCTGACACCTTCATCTTCGATCTGAGTTAAGTATGTATCCACTTCATACTCTCCCTCTCTGTACTTGAATAGTTGGCTCAGCGTGAAAGGCGGCGCTCCCTCAAGGAAGAGCTCAGCTATCACGCATCCAGCGCTAAAACAATCCATGGCTTCTGTCACCTTGCCATCTCGTTTTCCCTCCAATTCACCCATCGCCATCTTAGATTTCTTCGAGCTGACCTCTGGGTTGTCAGTGGCAGTGTAGAAGCGTTCCGGAGCAATATAACACGTCCTACGCCCAGAAGTGTCAAAGAAAAATGAAAAGTCTGCTGGGTCGTCGAGCGGCAGATAAGTAGGTTTATAGGAAGCAAAGTCGGCGAGGTATATCCAGTTCCACGAGGTCACGAGTATATTCTCAGATTTTATATCACCATGCGATACCTTACGATTACGAGTGTCGCGCAGGGCATTGAGCAACTGGAAGGCAATCCACCGCTTCTCTACCATAGTAAGGAATGGTCGTGTGCTTCGCAGATCAGTACAATAGCTACAATCCAAGTGGTACCACGCACCTGATGCGGTCATAGAGATTACTTGCAATCCATTGTCTAATCGTGTAAGCAGCCTTTTCCGTCTCTGCGAAAGCTTGATAGCTGCAGACATTGGGAATGTCGGTGAGAGCTTCTTTCTCAACTTTCATAACGAATAAGGAGTCAGCTATTCTGATCTGCAGAGGTATAACAAACCTTTAAGACGTCTATGGTACGCTCGCAAGGACAGCCCAGGATCTGGCTTAATGAATATTTTCACAACTAAGAAGCCATTTCGATGCCGACACTTGACCGTCTTTAGAAACCGGGCTGAACCAAGGCTGTGAATAATTCAATGGCACACCAACTTATACCAATGTGATCTCAAACGTACCTCTTCTCATACACTATGTCGCCACCAAGGTCAGCTACAAAAGAGTCTAATGCACCGGAGGTGCGAGTGAGATTAAAACCGGAATGTGTGTTTCCCATGTTGATGAATCAGATTACGTTTTTGTACTCTTAAGGTGTTGTCATGATCAAGCAGTCAAGCCAGAAATGCTTCTTACGTCATTATATGATTATTTGACGTCAGACTGAGAACCAAATAGAATACCCGAGTTTTGTTCCGATAATTCATTGACAACGATTCATTGACAGCGATGTGGTGAAGCCGGGTTGATGTTTTGATGTTGAGGATGTAATGTTATAATAATTACAGTCATCAGTCACTCCTTTGCACAGCTAGTCAGTTTGGGCTGAAATGCTCCGCTATTTAGTCTGTAGCTACCTTCAAAAGAATCCTCCCATAGAAGAAATATATGGATTATTTTGTACCATATAAACTTTGGACCAGAATATTAGGCACCCTGCCTCAGGCTTTTTTTTCAAGACAATGATATGTTTGATTTCTTATTGTAATGGGCACTTTGAGGCAAACATGTAAGAGGACTTGCTCTTCCATGTGCATTAATTCTTCTGTAACTGGATACCTCATCCACTCTTCCATGCTTATCCATGATATGATTCATTCTTCCATGCTCTTCTACTCCTTTTTTAACTCTTCTGCCTTTGTTAACATGATTGGAAGTTCATAGATGTAAGAGGATTAGTCTCATACAAGGAGTCATAAATGCCCAGAAACTCCAATTGATATTTGGGTATTCTACAGTACTAGTATGGCAGACTAGACAACTGCTAAGCATGGTTCTTGCTTCAAGTGGAAGATTAGTTACACAAAATGGAACAGATCAACTATCTAGGGGGTGCAGTGACAGAGATCAAGCAGAAGTGAATCTGTTGGCTAGGGTGCGAACACTAGATCACATTGTATGTTAAAGAATTCAAGGAAATATTGTCAGTGTGGGAAGTTTATAAAGAGATGACTATAATAGAAACATAGAACATATAAAAGATACATCGCTTCTTTCTCTTTTACCACCATCTTGCATGATAGCACCTATTAGAGAATTAGCAAATAAATCCTTTCATTCTTCAGCTTTCAATCTACAACCTCAACAAATGACTAAAATCCCATCCAACATGGATATTATTAGAGGGAGGCCCACTTCCTCTAACAAAGTCAGTTTGAGAGAGTTGTCAACTCACTCAAATGCTTCATCAGTTCTATACCATGAAAGGATGGAAGCAAGAAACAACATCCTGGATGAAGAAATGCAGGAACCCATCAACAGCTCTCATCTATCCTGTGCATCCTCTTAATGAACAAAGGGAAAGGTCAGTCAACAAGGCTTTTAACAATAGCTCCCAGGAGGAAGCCCAATGTAAATGTGTTTGTAATGAGGCACTGGCCCTCAACAGCATACCTGAACCATGAGATAGGGATGCAACTAACAATAGTAATAGCTTGTGTTCTCTGCAGGAGATCTTTAATATTCAAGTGTTATACAATGTCAATCAGGCAACTGAACTAGAATTATGGGATAGAAATTATCATCCTATTTCCTTACATGAGTCTCTCAAGTATCTTTCATTGGACTCCAAAAATATAAAGGAATCCCTTTGTTGAATCACAAGTTACATCAAGAATATGGAAATTGATCGTAGCAAAGCCAATGACATATCAGACCTTAATGGCATAGGTGAAGCAGCCTGAAACTTTATTTCTATACTATATGACTTGGGATGGGATGCTCTCAATGTTGATTCTACTAAGAAATTTTTCAGACAATTAGTCTCATCCAAATTTACTTCAAGAATCCATGAAGTTAAGAAATCTTCCAAGGGTGAAAAATCCATCAATAAACCTGCAAGTGTAGAAAGACTATCACCTCCTATTTCTGCCAAAACTCAAAAGAAAGTAAATGAAATTTCCAAGTATCTCAAGAAAAACACCAACAAAATATGAGAGAAGAAAAATGTAGTCAAATCATATGCACAAGCATCTGTACCATCAACTAGCAATATTTTAAAGATCAAGAAGGCATTTCCCAAGCTCTAGGTAAGTAAAATTGACAATATTCACAAAATTGTTAGTGGATCTGGGAAACCAAAACCCAAATTGAATATGATAACCAAAGGTCCATCAAGGAAACAGGTTATTATTCCAATGAGCATCAAAAACAGGAACAAATTTATAGAAAGTTCAAGCTTATATATAACTAATCTCAACAAAATGCTTAAAAGTATCAAATCAGAAGTTATGGCAGATTTCATATGTTTTGATCATATAGGAATTACAATTATCACCAGCAAGGTCACTACTTTATTCAACTCACAAACTGTTGAAAAGTACATCAAAGAAATGTATCAAATTGATTCAGAGAAGGTCAAAGCTCCTAGACTTTCTTAGTCTAAGTCATACTTGAAGATTATTGGTATATCATATCTTCTCAAAAATATTAATACTTCTATCTCAGCTAATGTGGTTGAAATGATCATAAAGAACAACCATATCTTTAAGAACATTATCATAGTGTCTAGACCAAGAATTATCAAAGTTTTCCCAAAGTTGGACATAGCCATCATCTGGCTCAACATTTGGAACATCCAGAGTGGAAGCAAAGCTAAAGGGTTGATTAATAGATGCTTTAATGTAGAAAGCTACATTGCCATGATTCATAGCACTAACACAAACCTGTTACGATCGATGCCTCTAGGAAACAGCATGGACATGGGTAAAGGGTATGATGACATGATTGGCTGTGCCACATGTAGTCTCAGTCAGCGCCTCATGCAGTAGGTGTTGCTACCTTGCCTTATCCTTGCAGTTTCCTCATATTTTAATCTTCATGTATACTTCATGGTTGGACGATAGACTCGTATAAGTAGCATAGATACATTCCTGTATCCTTATGCTTTACCACTTGCTATATATCCTTTAACTCCTCTCAAGTCTTTG
>Ga0157357_1000560_pt1 | contig 15802 bp, 14 predicted proteins | sample AttcapACBM1_FD_111485 | JGI IMG/M metagenome (GOLD analysis project Ga0157357, IMG submission 111485) | Fungus gardens microbial communities from leaf cutter ant in Botucatu, State of Sao Paulo, Brazil - Atta capiguara ACBM1 | ecosystem: Host-associated > Fungi > Mycelium > Unclassified ... | reverse complement strand
AGAATATTCCAACCACCACCCCATTATCAATCACTCAAGTCCAGAGGAGAACAAGATCCTATATTCTGGAAAGAGGTAGCAACTGCATTTGTGGAGATGAAACATAATACCAACATCTCAAGGAATGGATACCAAATCAAGATGTTCCAAGGAGGATCACCACATGAACCCTACTTCATCGCCATCGATAATATGGAACAGATCATTATAGGCCCTAACAAAAAGATAGTGGCCACACATGTCATTGGAGAATTAGAGGTTATGGTCTGATTCATGGGGACATGAATGCTGAAATGGGGGTATTATTACAATTGACACCTCCTGGTAAAAGCATGTACAAGGGTAAAGGGTATGACAATGTGATCAGCTGTGCCACATGTAGTCTCAGTTAGCGCCTCATGCAGTAGGTGTTGTTATCTTACTTTATCCCTGTGGTCTCCTTGTGTTGTACTCCTCATGTATGCCTCGTTGTTCTACTATGGACTTGTATATATAGCATAGATACACTCCTGTATCCTTACGCTTTACCACTTATACATCTCCCTTACTCTTTCTCAAGTCTTTGCCTTAGTTGCAACCTGAGCTCAAGCTTAAGGTCATTACATCCATACTGTTATGCTTACTTTTCTCCTAGCACTCCTAAGATCTCTAGTGTTTTGGATAAATTCAAGGCTTGTAATAGGAATTCTCTATTGACATTGTATAAAAAGGCATGCTGTACCAAATATGAGATCACACCATATCTACAGACAGACAGTTATCTAAGCCACCTCCACTAAATAGGATCATTTGTTTCATTGCATTCTACCAGTCAGCAAGAAATTATCCAACTGAATGAGCCTATAATAAATGGTTGGCAGTGGTTAAAAATCTATACTTAAGTGCATAGTATTTTCATGGCAGTGCTCATTATTACAAAAGATTCAGTACCTATTATACATATTATATCACTGTTTTGTAGCTCATACCTCCTCCACAACAATAGATGTACTTTGCTGCTTTTTGTCTGGAAGTGAGCATGTACAATCATTTGTCTCTTCAGTGTTCTCGCTGACATCATAGGCATTTGATAAGTCGACCTCCCAGAATTTCTCTCCGATTGAAGAACCGGGTACAGGGAAAAAAGTATTGAGTAGAACATAAATCAGTGCAGAAACACCAAAGCCGGTGAAGAACGACATTTGATAAATTCGAGTAGCGGCAAGTGGGACATTCCTGCCAGCTTTGGGGAAAACCTGTCAGCATGCAGAAAAGATCAAAACGGACAACATGGCGCACTTGCTCCTGCAAAGCCGACAACGTTTATTAGAATCCCGCTGATATACGCAGCATAAGCCCTGATACTTGTATCAGCAAGGATTCCAGGGCTACTACGGAAGCGGATCTCACCTGAAATTAACTCCATATGTATAATAATACCAGCCGCTCTTCTCAGAGTGGTATAAATCTGCAACACGATAACGTCCACGGCGAATGACATAATACTCAGTGATCTGAAGGCATGGCACGTAATTGAAAGCAAGTTCTGGTCAAGAGGTAGCAAGAGCGAACCATGACTCCAGCAATAGAACTGAGGAAGACAGAATACGCAGAAAGATATGACGTAAATTGGTTGCTGCTTTTGAGAAGATTCCATGGAAGTATGACTAGCCCAACAATTGCAGCAATATAACCACCCCGTCGAATGTTCTAAGCTCGGCGTATGAGGGGAAAATCAGTGTATCAGGGTACCACGTACAATAAAACGAGGGAACAGGGAGGTCAAGTCACACCCAGCACTGATCGAATTCGCCGAGATGTTTGTTCTACATGAAAACCGGATCACAACAGATTATGTCAGACAATTGCACTGGATGATACCAAGTCTGAATATCACACACCCGAGCTGCGTCAAGGAAAGTTCATGAAAATTTCAAAAAGTCCTGGAGGGCTGGGCTCACCTGAGCAATGATGAATGAGGCGGCGATAAACCATACCCCAAACCTTGTGGCTTTTGATGGATTTCCATCGAGGAATCGATTGAGGAGGTCGATAGGTGACCAGATGGCTTCACCGTATATTGCCTCAGATGATGAACTGACGACAAGACCTACAAAGCTAACGAGAGAAAAGCCAAGAGGAACAGATAAGAGCTGGGGCCATAAAACTGCTGAAGATGTTTTCGCCCGCGAAGCAAAATCAGGGGCGTTTCTAGACAGAAGTCAGTGAAATTCGGACCAACATCATTGATTGGAGAAATGACGTCAATGGAAGGTAAACTGCCTAGAAAAGCTAAGAAAGAAGGGGTGACAGAGGTACATTTATAGTTTCAACGGTATATATATAGAAATGAAAGTTCGAAAAGGGAGTCTGATTGCTCACGTCACGAGAGTAGCCATATTGCTGATGCACGACATGAGACTGACGACCATATCCCAACCGAGCTCTGAACCATGAACAGTGCTAGGGCGGGAGATAATAGGACCAACACCATTGGCTTTCACAATACACCAGATGAAAAATGATATGCCCGCTACTGGTGCAACAATTGACTTCAGGGTGAAGAGATGTCGACTGTACACGGAAAAGGGCGTCAGCACTAAAATCCCAAAAGTGTCGCAAGAAGGGTACCAACATCTTGTGGATTGGGAACCAGATAGCAGGAAGTGAAATTAACCAAAAGAGAAAGAAACACATAAAATCCCTCGTCGTCGTTCCAGATGACTCCGGAAGATCATTGGCTGTTGCGTTTTGGGTATCCATGTAAGCCTTTCGGACGCAGGTTACGCACGTATATCATTCACACTTGGCCAGATTGCTCGTAACATGACCTTCATACAATCGCCACCAATACTAGCTTGCACGCCGTACCAAATGCTGAGATTCAAGATAAGGTCATTGCCGTTTTGAGTCATAATCATAGAGATAGCTACGTACCACGCCATTGCCCCTCGATTAAACGTACACCATAAACTGCCATAAAGGCCAAAACTCGTTCTGGCGACAACGGGAAACGTTACATGGAATATTGCGCCTGGTCGTGCATTCAGGCAAATGAAGGGCGCGACGACGCCATATCCGAGCCAGACACATATCCAAGCCTGCCACCATGAAAGTCCAAGTTGCACCATAGACGACACAATCATCCACCTATAATTTTTGTGTGTAAACTCCACGTTACAGGGAGAAAAATAAAACTCACGTATTGACGTTGAAGCTGTCAGCTATCCAGCTATCCATTTGGTGTCATTGTGAGGGACAATGTTGTGAATATTGAGTGTACCCACAAAGTAACGAAATTAATACCCCTCCACTGCCGATTTTCTGGTGGAGTGGGCGCTAAATCATTATTCTATCAAGGTGTGTTAGTAGCCTCTAGAAGGTAGAGTGTACGAAGGACGAACATATAGGAAAAGTTGCCTGTACGTAAGTCCAGGGGGATGAGGAACTTGAAGTTTCTGCAGAAGACCCATATGTTAAGGAATTGAGGGAATTGAGGGAAAGGGAAAAATACGGGACAATGATTTTACGACTGCGTCCATATTTAACCGTTCAGCGGACCTCCAATACGAAACGAAACGATAAGATACCCCAAATTTGGTATCAGCCTACTCGACGGCATTTGATAAAATATATAAATAGAGAGTGAGACATTCTGCGAGTACGATTCTGCGAGTACGGACTTTTGATAGACAACACTACCCACTTGGCTCTGTAGAACATTTATTAAATCGCCAGTCAAAATATTTGGGCAGTGGTCTTCATTCGATAATTTACCAAAAATGATAATGTGCGAGCGGAGAATTCATCTAAGTGAATTTGATATGGATTACCAGAAGAAAATCGGTTTCTGCTAGAGGAATCAGAAATTAGATTGAAGTCATTCGGCCGGCGTTTCCTGACTGTATACAAGTAGCGGTATCTAGATGCCCCGTAGGCATATGGTTTTGGCTCCGCCTCATCCCCACGCGATAAGAATGTTTGAATTCAACTTGCCAGTACAATGTGATGGAATTATCAGACAATCTACTTTTGCTTATTGAGGGCGGCATTTATAATTGGCAAAGGTAAAAAATAGGATATAAGTAACCAATCAGAAGCGCATATGATAAACCAATGGCCACATGGAGACCGAAAGTCGCAATGACACTGATAACATGACCATGACTTGTATCGGTTCACATGAGTGAAGGTAAGATAAGAACGATCAAAATGTGTAGAAGGTGCAGGGAATAGAGACTATAATGCAAATGAGACGAGAATAGCTCGGTAAGTATAGTTCGATAACAGTAAGATGACGTGTTGAATGATAGGGGAGATTGACAATGCGAGTGTAAAGCTGTTGCGATCATGCAAGACTGTTGGGGCGAGACTTTAAGGTCATGCCAACTCCAAGCGAGGAACGCTGGTAGATCGTCATAAAGACTTGAAGCGTTCACTGGATGGGGAAGGTGAAGAGAAGGTAAATGTGGCATAAATCTGCTTGCATTCCGGCGTAGTGAACTTCCGCTTCTCGCTAGGTTCTGAAGCCACAACAGGGATAGAAGGCAAAGAGGGAAGTATTTGCGACGGAAGGAAAAAGTCGCGGATGTCAGGCTCGGCTGATGCATCCTAAGATGGGGGTTAGAAGTGTCAAAAATGCGAAAGAATGCCTCACTTTTCGGAAATTAGCTTTGCTAACGGATGATGTTAAAGGGTCAACAGCGGATTCGACAGTTTCATATGCTTGAGAAACGTCAGCTAAAGGCTGGACCATTAAGTCATAATACCGGGAGTTGATCGACGCTTGGGTAAAATGCTCAGTCTCTTGAGCCCGATCGATAAATTCTTCCTCTAGCCGCGGAAGCTTAGACACCTTGTGTGCCACGCGCCTAACGACTTTTCGAGCGGATCCGGCTGCCTTTTCCTCTTTCTTGACCACCCCTTTACCCTGTTCGACTTTTGAGCTTGCCTTGCGTTTCTTAGAAGGTTGTGCGTCTTTGACTTTTTTAAGAGCTAGAGATACGGAAGGTTTGTCAGAGAGGACAGTGGTTTTACGTTTCTTTGACTTCGATATAGCAGCTGTTCCTGCGCGTTCTCCGGTGAGCGGGTTGACATTTTCCTTGTCCGTGGGTATGAGTTCGTTTGAGGATGAAGAGCTCAAAGGTGTATTGTTTGAGCGAGAAGATGAACATGCTGCCATGATGTTTGAAGTGACTCGTTTGGCCTTGACGGCTTCGTCGGTAGGAACATCCTGGAAAACGGTGAAGGACATGAAGGCGGCGAAATAGATGGTCTGTTTATGATAGTATCCAAATCAACTGAAATATTAGCAAAAGAAGTGATATAGTGATAGAGACGGTATAATCGGAGAGGGTGGGACAGAATGTTGTGGGACAAAAACCAAAGTCAACGAATGTTCATTTTCATCACGTGATTGATCAGATTCTCAAGTCGTAGGATCACTACGGAAGTCACTGAGTGTCTCTTTTCTTTTATCATTTCTATCCATTCTTTAATGTCTTACCTATCATTAGCAGTAAGCAACTTGAATATAATATGAGACAAGTAGATGCTCATCTCAGTCGCATTCTGTTAAGATCGGAAGCGAATGCGAGATTCTAATAGCCTTGGAACCACTCAGAAATGAACTGTGGACAACTATAAATGACTCGTAGTCAACAATGTACCCACAGGAAGACTAAGCAAGTTATTTCCTCGCTACCAAGTCCACACTCAACTATAGGACTGGACACGACACATCTAACCACATTCCATCTACTGGATCCCATTGAGGCGAGGCACTATCTTGGACACGTGAGTGTGATGGGATGTTATAACAGAGGAAAATATCATATCATTACTCAATTTTCAGTATAAAACAACACCATGGAGTAGAAATCCACCGGAAAATCCAAGGTAAGTACACTCTCCAAAAACTTCATGTTGATCCTCTCCAATCAAGTCATTTGAAAACATAAAATGAGGGTTACTAGAATGACTGAGAACGCCACTAGATATGTGAATCGCTCGCGATGTCACTAGGTTCCAGAACTAGGAGTCACTCTTTGCGGTGATAGTTCAAAATATCATTCCGTGACCCTCGAACGTTGAGGACACGCAGCTTTGTTTGAAGGTTTTCACATTGTGCGGAAACATGCTTCTAACTTCAGTCTCTAGTACCAGGCAAAGATATGACACAGTTTGCATCTATAACACAAACTTAAGATGGAAATTCCGACCCACGGTCCTGATATCCATCTTTGACTTCATTGTATCCACGCAAATCAGGTGTCAAGGCGCAATGAACTGAGACTTATTTTCATGGTGTTTGAGCCAACATATCGCGTGCCTCGCACTTTACACCTGTCGATGTAGTCTTACCCCTGTCAGTGTAGTCTTACTCTTAGGAGCTGTTACCAAATTCGGGATCGGTGTGAAACGAATGTTTTCGCAATAGAATAGTAAGACACAGGATGTTGTCTGTCAAAAGTGCTCGGTTCACATATTGGACAGGCACCGAGGCCAACTTATGATCAATTCATCCACTTGAGCCAGGCTGTAAATTTACAGCAGCGTCGTGACGCGAATCAGACCCTCGGCACAATGCGATCGTCTCCTAATTACATCGGAGAAGAAAATTTGGTGCCTTTCCCTCGCTGTCGCCTATGTTAGATTTCTGTTCCAGCCCTAGTCCCAGAAAGATCAGGTGTAGTGTAGTCTCGAATTCGGCTCCCCCACCACTCTGATACGACTAGTTTCGCATCGAGGTTCGGGACGTGTCAACAGCATACTTCGTACATGTACAGGCACGACAAATGCAGGAGTCATCGTGCATCGTAGGGGTGGGCAATGGCAAGTCCGTTCTGACCCTATTTAGGTTGCCAGAAGGTCTCGAGAATATCCCCTTGGAGTTACGACCGACCTCGAGGCAGGTGGCAATGGTCCTCCAAGAAACTGAACTGAATTTGATGTACTTCCTACAGACAGCTTGAAGTATAATGTCGAGCCATATCAAGTGCCTGTAACACTCCAACCGGTTACGGATCACCTGCAGGTGTTCGCAAGCTGAAGAACTTGGGGCAAACGTTCTGATTGATATATCTGCCTCATGGCCGACACGCACAACAGGGATGTCGATCACGTTTGAATAGTGGCCACCGCCTTCTTTTTGTCTTATAAGGACTGAACCCTCTGAACACCATAAGTTCTCTGTTGGCACTGGTGCTCACGTCACTCTTCCCTCTTCTTTTTCCTTTCTGCTTTTCTACCTCTTTTACCGATGACCACTAAGTGCAATTTCCAGCTCTCCTCGGTGCATCCACCTATTGGGATGTTCATCGATGGAGGCTCCCTTCAGCTTGTGGAAGTACTGGGTGTTGGTGGCTATGGTGTTGTCTATCGTGCAATCGAAGCACGGCCGTCAACAACGACGCCGAAGTCTTATGCTGTCAAATGTTTAGTCACCGCTCAAGTCCAGAACCCTCGTTCGAGACAAGTCCATATTCGAGAGATCGCATTACATCAACTAGCGTCAAGGCACCCTGGTGTAGTCACCCTTCACAAAGTGGTAGAATGTCTCAACTTCACGTACATCATCATGGACTATGCGCCCGACCACGATCTCTTCACTCAGATCTTACATAGTTGCCGATATCTTGGGGATGACGCTCTCATCAGATACGTTTTCCTCCAGCTGCTAGATGCAGTTGAATATTGTCATTCTCTCGGTATCTACCATCGAGACCTCAAACCTGAGAACATTCTTTGTTACGACGATGGCCTTAGGATTGCTATCACGGACTTCGGGCTGGCCACGACCGAAAAAGTCAGTGATGAGTTCCGTACTGGCAGTGTGTTCCACATGAGTCCAGGTGATGATAGTTGCCATCTTTTTTGCTCGATGTATTAATTAAATGCGTTTCTCAGAGTGCCAAGGTACCGCATTTGCACTCCAGGGGAACTACTCCCCTATGCATAATGACATTTGGTCACTAGGAATAATTCTCCTCAACCTTGCAACAGGACGTAACCCATGGAAATCAGCTACAGCAGATGACCCCACCTTCCAAGCTTATCTTCGTAGTCCCGATTCCTTCCTACCTAGCGTCCTTCCCATTTCTTCGGAGGTCAACAAAATTCTCGTCGGGATGCTCGATATCGACTACCGGCGCCGGCTCCCTCTCCGGGAGGTTAGATGTGCGATTTCACAGGTCAAATCGTTCTATTCCGATGGCGTTATTTTCGAGGGTAGTATGGCCCGCTGCCCATGGGAATCTGGCATGGATATCGACACTGATTCCTCGGAAGATATGGACCTTCCTGCTCCTCATTCTCCTTCGCCCGCTCCTAATGTTGCGTCACGTTGGAGCAAGGAAACCATTTCTAATATCATTTTTGCACGACAGCCTTTGCGTGTGGAGGAGTCGACGTACGACCAAATTTCCTGGAATAATCACTCATCTTGCGGTGCAACGTGGGCATATGGGTCCACGGATTCTTCCTCGTCCTCTGAATCCGACCCCAGTCTCGGAGACTCAAACATGTTCGGTGGATCCAGAACGCCTTCAGAAACTTCTATTCAGTCCCCTTATTCTTCCTTGCCTACTACCCCGAATAGTGCCGATATCGCTTTCGGTTCCAAAGCTCCGGAACCAAACCGCAAGCCACTGAAGATCAATACAAACCTTCCGCGGCCACGTTTCTATGACAATGATGCTTGCATCAACTCTTTCTCTGAAGACTCGGCTATGATGCAGACGGCTATTGAATACGATCCTTACTCATCAACGTTCTATTTGACAAGTGCCCTTTCGAGAAACAAGTTCGTCCCACTGCCTGTGTCCGCGGCCACTGCGGCTGATGTGGTTGAGGACAAAGAAATGACTTCTACCTGGCAGGAATTGCCAGACGCTTCATCTCCTTCCATTTATTCACGGGCATCTTCACGCACTTCATCTTCATCTTCCGTCTCCCCTCGCTCCACCAATCCCCAGTCGTCTCGCACTCCTATGTTGTCCCCTCCTTCTGTCTTTCTGCGATCGAACTCTCCCTCCCCAGAGCCAGAGTGGTCGCCTTTTTGTCCACAGCCTTGTCAAGCGCCCGATAGTTTCATCACTGAACAAAGTCAGCATCTCTCCCCTGTTTGTAGTTCTATTGCGATGACCGACATATTCTCTTTATTATCCCCTTCTTCCCCTTCAAGGCAGCCACACATCTTCCCACCACCACCACCCCACACCCCCATCGTCCTTAATTACAACACTACTAACACGAGAGTCACTAACAGAGGGGAGGGATGTGTTAGCCCCAGCGAGCCAAAGTCAAGATCTAGCAACCTCTTCAGACTCAAATTCTTTCCTTGGTCACCATCACCAACGTGGTGCCAGGCTCATGCAACGCAGGAGAAGAAGTCTCATACAAAGAAAATCCCTTCTTTCCCCCATGTCTCCTCCAATAGTGCAATCACATGCGCTGAAAACGTTACCGGCGTTAGCTCAGGGGTCGCGCTGGGGCGTCTTTGCGTCGAACCCGTTGAACAAACTTCTTCGTCTTCCTGCCCCAATGCGCATGCCAACGTTGAGGGTGACAAGTCCTGTCGATCGTTCATTGCATGTGATAAGAAACCTAATAAGACGCTTGACTCCGAGGAGGCTGTTCGTGGAACCGGAGGGCGACATGGAGAGAGGAAGTGTCGACACGATCTGGCGTGGCTCAGAACATGGGAAGGAGGTTGGAGATCCAAAGATCAGGGCCTCGGGACCTGTTCTTCGCAGGTCGATTCGTCCCGAAATTCCGTTTCAGTTTCAGGGCCAGGAAGTTGTATGATTATGAATGAACACGAGGCGCGTCCACAGAAAAACTCAAAGACCTCAGCCTCTGTTAAACAGAGTCGCACCTCCGTCAGCAGGTACACTCGACGAGAGCAGCGATCGAGGTCTCCGAGAAATTGGTTCATTCCCGGGCGGTTCTTTGCTTCAGCTGGTGCTGCAGCTTGATTTTTTTTACTTTCGTTTTCGACGTTACTATGTCATTTTATCACGATCCACCATAACACCAACGATCATGTTTCAGCAATACGTTCATAGAGCATTATCTTTCATTGGTATCTATCCTTGCATTGAACTCCGGCATCATATCAATTCATCTCATTTCTAATACCTCAATATCATCGTATAACAGACTCGCGTTTTGCACATGTCGAAATGTAGCGCACACATGTGTTTGATGTACAGTAGTACAACTAGTCCATTGCAGACTAAGATGAATAAATATGAGTGTGGATCACTTGCGGCGTGTTGGCATTAATAAGAAACATTAAGACAGCAAGTGCTTGTTGAACCTGAAGCTCCAACACTCGGTAATGGTATTCATCGCTGATCTCATGACCAGCAGGATCAGAAGAAGACTCAATGGGTTATGGATATCGTTCATAATCTGTCGCTCAGAATAGCATTCAATGCAATGTAATACTTCCATCCCATGTCTTAGGTGTACGTGTACGTGCTCAACCAGAGTCTCAGGGGAAATCAAGTCGTCATATCCGTTGACTGTACCAGAAGCCGCAAGATCGCCCAATCACAATTGGCATTTCATTAAGAAAGCACAACATGTGGAGCTCAAAACAAGGGGTAAGGTTCAAGTTCAAGAGGCACGAGGCGTAGAGCGAGCCATAGCTACCAAATGCACAGTTGCTTGCCACCACACGACCATTCCAAGCCCGGCAAAACCATGTAGGGTACCCCAGAGGATTTCGGGGGTTATTTTATACCTGAAATACACCATGAATACTGAAGAGACTACAATTATACTCCTCCAAATGACACTCAACTGTTCAGCTAGCGGTCCGAAAGAATGTGGGATAAATCTGGGAGCTTGAAAAAGGACGGTAGAGGCCACGCTGTGATAAACACAGAGACCCATAGCAAGAGCTCGCTTTCCTGGCAAGAAGTCAGGAAGAGGGAAGCACAGAAGAGAGATAAGACATGTCGAAAGTGACAAGGCGGCGTATAACTAAAGATGTTCTTCAGTCACTGCACAAGGGATTTTACGGGCGATTGATGTCACCTTGAGGAGGACCAGAGTCGTATTATTCAGCTGCAAAAATGGCAGAGTGGTTGGTGACCATACACCTTGTAACGCCAATGGAATCTCGAGCGCTACATGTAATAAAAATACAAAAGCGCTTATGAGCGACGCATCAGCCCATTGATTTTGTTGAATGTCAAACAGACTTACAGCGGATGACGAGGGGCGGACATGACCACTCCACTGAGAAACAAGACTAGCACGAACGACAATTCAATTCAATTCAGGATAACATCATTTTCTCATAACACGTCAACACAAGGTGTAATATTTGTGAATTGTTGACTTTGTGCAATTGTATTTGCCCCAAGGCCTTGGTCAGTGTAGTGGCGAGTTTCAAGAAACTATTTATTATCAGAGGATACTACATTTTACAGTATAATGAGATATATAGCACATGTGTTTCAGACGCAGCAGAGAGTGTGTTGATGAATTGCTGGTCTATGGTGATATAGTGAACCGCTGGATTGGTAATCTGGGTTCTTCTTGTGGTTCAATGATATTACAAATGGCCAGTTACGAATGGCCAGTGAAGCCAATGGGTAACTACAGCTTTGGAATTGTTGCTCTGGACACAGAAAGACAAGGGATGCAACCAGCAGCACGTTAATACTAATATTACATGGAATGCGATACATGCATCAAGCTCTTGAGAGATTTTGACATAGGCAACAGTGGATGTACTACGAGCTTCTCAAGGTTTCTCCTAGCTAGTCTCTCTTTCAAAATTGGAAGTTATCGATATAATCTGGTTCTGTTGGGTATGAAGAAACATTACGTTGAGAACACTCTTCTTGTCGTGTCGTGTCTTTCCTGTCTTTCCGGTCCTTTCATGATGTTTCACTCGAGCTGTTAGAAGTTATCTTTTCAGTCTCATCATAGTCAAAGCTGTGTTCTACTCCCTGTGAATACGTTTTTTGATTCCTAGTCATTTACAGTTCACTGAGTGACTCCTGAGTTATCAGAGTGGTTCCTGAGGTCACTGGGATCCCTTATTCATCACCTGCGTTAACACGAGCAGCTTGCAAATGAAGCTCAGTAGAGTTCGCTTGGAGTTTTTCTTTTGAGGAGCAAGACTTGTGAATGCTATGCGACCATTTTCAGTTAAAGAGACAGAATTGGAGAGAGTCCAGAGCTTTTGTTAACCCCTGGCTTTGCCTCGTCGCACCGCCGACTGACTAGACTAGCTTGACAACTAGTTCAGTCAAAACTGTCAGTATGACTGCCAGCACCCACATGCTGCCAACTTACCTGCAGCTTTGTACTGATTTTCCATGGCTCGCCGGCGGGGGACGGATTTGTCTGAGTGAGACCTGGTTGTTGAGGTTTCCCTGTCTCACTATCATGCTTTCTTTTCACTCGCCACCAACCATGGTGTATCATGTCATGGACCGTAAATTATACATACTGTACACTACCCTGTTGTCTTCCTGGACAAATGGCCAGAGCTGCGTTTTAGGACTAGTTTGCCATATATAAAGAATTCTCTCGAATTCTCTCTCTCTCTCCAGCTATAATCACACGTGCCGATCTGAGAGTGGAACATACTTATTTGGGTCACCAGCCCAAATCGCAATTGTCGCAAAACGTCTGAGTACCTCCACGCTCTGCTATGGGCATCTTCCCCATATTTCATGCCTTCAAAAAGCAACCATGGGAAAGCTCAGGGCTCACCGAGACTCACCGACGCATGTATACTGCTGAAAAACTGGAGAATTTCCGCTGGATATCAAAGCTTGTGGCAACATATTCGAAGTATCAACTTTCAGAGGAGGACCTTGTCAGCGAGGATTTATGTCAATGGCTTCGAGAAGTCGGTCAGTGACTTAAACGAAAAAGAATTTCCTGGAGAGGTTCTGAAGTATCCAGTGGACTAACAGCAGTTGTCTAGGTCAGTTTGCAGAATCAGTCTACGCGGCACCACCTCTAGAACTGCTTTTGAAGAGATTTATCTCTTTAAACCAACCAGGCTTTCCGCTAGAAAGGTACTACGCCCTGTCACCTCAACCATACCGTACAGCTGCCTTTCCCTTCCCTCTTGACACCTGCTCGCAACCTCGTGAACACTTTTTGACCAGTGGTGGCGTGCAATTGCTCAGGAGCATAAAGGGTCAAGTTGCTAGTTTACCTGCTGTTATCTTCTCGCGATGGATACACGAGTATAGCTGCCCTTCTTCGTCTCACCAAGAGAATGCCAATCCAAAAGCCCGAATTAGATGCAGTTGTTCTCGGAGGCGTCAGCAAATAATCGTGTCGATATGTGGTACATCTTCCCTGCAACAAGCCATTCACGACTTGCGAGCCATTCGCAGACCCTACCCTGGTGTCCATGAAGACGCTGCGACGGTCCACACAGGCTTCTGGGATTTATATCAAGGCATGAAATCTGATCTTATGGAAGGAATAGTCCAAGGGCTTCGACGGAATCCTTTTGAAGACAGAGAAACAGAACATCTGAGGGGCACGAATGATTCCGATGTCTTGAGAGAACTTATTGTCACAGGCCACAGTATGGGAGGAGCAATTGCACATCTCCTATGCCTCGATCTTCTTTCTTCTACATTGGACTTACCGGAAAATACTAATCCACGGAATTCAATTGTTCTTGGAAGAACACCTGGCTCTACTAATCCCTCTCTCGTTGGGACCACCAGTTGCAACGCCGAGTCATTCCTGCAGCATTCACGCCTAAAGAGCTTGGAAATCGTTACTTTTGGTGAACCACGATCGGGAAACCAAGCTCTTGTTGACCATTGGGTTGCACTCAAGAAGCGGCATCAGGATGAATACAATATTCCAATACGAGAGTATTGTGTCAAAGCCTACAACGACGGTATGGCACTACGATAATAAGTCGAAATTGATTATCCTGATTCATAAGATTATCCAGGTGTTGTTTCCCTTCCCTTAATCAAGTTTGGATACCGACATTTTTCTCAAGAACCATTGTATACGATTAACGGGAAGGTCTACCGTATCCCTTCGGACGAGAGGGAATGTGCTTTGTTCCATGTTTATTCCTCGCATCCCCCGGTCTCTTCGCCTTCCACGTCTCAACCGGGATTAGATTCAGATCATCTTGAGATCGTGGATACATACTCATCTCGAACTGCCTCGTATCCCACCCACAACCTGGCCTCTAACTCATCCGTACCACTCTTTCCCCTTGGTGGCCATAATTATTACAATGGACGGGATCTAGAGGGAGGATATCTGAGGCGCATAGAATGGTTCGAGAAATCTTGTTTCGACCAAGAAGGATGGGAAGAGAGGTATCGAAAGTTCCTCAGAGACAGCCGTGGTTAAATCTTTCAATGGTAACTTTTCCTGGAACAGATGATGAGTAAAGACAGAATGTTGACGTAGAACCACCCTTGATAATATCTCATATTCACACTGATCTATTGTAAGGGGATTTGTCTTACTCAGAGAGCTGTAAGTACTCAGGAACTCCAGTGATAATTGTACAAGATATTCTACCAGTACATGTTGTGGCAACTACTAGATGGAATATTCTGATACACACTCTATGTCAGGGCAACTGGGTGAAGACCAGTGATACTGTAGAGATCACGACTCCAGAGAAATCCTAAGTATTGTTGTCCAACAGTGCTACATACATGACTCACCTCCAGGGAAATCCTAAGAGAACAGGATGGAGTTTCTTGGAGGTGACAGCTACTAGAAGTCTATACTAATCAAGTGGAACATCAGGCAGAATGTTCAGTAACCCTGATGATATATTGCTGTATGGTAGGAGCTCATTGGTCAGTGGCTGAAAGAGGTGAATCTATGGTCATGAGAGGGTGAACAGGGATCCAACAGTGTTGTAGCAGGATATCAGTACAGTATATTTGGCTTATCCATAGACTTACTTGGACAGTAATGCAAAACAAAATCAAACCTTGCCCAGTACAATGACCACTGTGCTTGCCTACAGTTGAGTTTCTTGGCTGTCATGAAGTATTCTAGGTTCTTGTAGTCTGTCCAAATCTCTATAGGGATAGGTATACTTTTTGAGAGCTCAGATAATTGCTAGCATTTTTTTGTCATAGATCTTATAGTTGTACTTGACAGAGAAGAGAAACTTGTTGAAGAATACTACCAAGTGTTACTTACCATCTGTCTTTAACTCTGAAGAGAAGACTACTCCTATTGTATAATCAAAGCTGTTAGCTTTAATATGGAAGGGGATAGTGGAATCCAGAAATGTTAAGACAGGTGCAGAGGTGATGGTGGTCTTCAGAGTATTAAATACCACTTGTTAGTCAAGAATCTAGATCCAAGTACTATTACTACTAGTGAAATTAAAAAGAGATTTTTTGACAAATAAGAACCCTTGAATAAACTACTGGTAAAAGTTAGTGAAGCCCAAGAAAGCCTACAACTCTGTGTGATTCTTTAGAGTTGGCTAATCTCAAAATTTGGCTATCTTAATAAAATCCATCTCTACTTGATCTTCTAAAATCACCAGACCTAGGTACTCAATCCACTGTTTGTTAAATTCACATTTTTCAGAAATGTAGAAGAGCTGAAATCAGAAAATGATGTATTACAAACAAAATGTAAGATACAATATATATACTACTATAATAAGAGGTAGTGGACTAAGACATAGTCCAAGATATAATGAAAATAACATTTATACAAATACTATGACAAAAAAAGAAGCAATTATTAAATATTCAGCTGTATATTTAGCAATAATAACATATAGTCTATACAACACATAATGTTATGACTTAATTCTTTGAGT
>Ga0157357_1000558_pt1 | contig 15817 bp, 11 predicted proteins | sample AttcapACBM1_FD_111485 | JGI IMG/M metagenome (GOLD analysis project Ga0157357, IMG submission 111485) | Fungus gardens microbial communities from leaf cutter ant in Botucatu, State of Sao Paulo, Brazil - Atta capiguara ACBM1 | ecosystem: Host-associated > Fungi > Mycelium > Unclassified ... | reverse complement strand
GTGTCTCAAGTCTAGGATCATGAAAGAGTTCAGCCACTCCGGTGGGGACCTTGGTTTCGGTCCATGAACGATAGGCTTGTGCCTGTGCTTCGTCAAAGTTTTCTTCGTCGCTTTTCAACTTGAGATTATGGATGGCTTGCTTGAAAGCGACCTTCTCTGCATGGGTTTGAGGGGGGAGGCCGTCGTGCTGCGAGGGTCTGGGGTTACCAGGCAGCTCTATGGGGAGGATGGAAGACCTACGTCTTGCTTCCACTGCTGCATGACCTTGACAAGGAGGATTACATAGGGGACATGGCCATGATCTATGGGGTCAAGGGCATCAAAATCCAAATTTTGGCTGTATTGCAGGAGAGGAAGAAAGGGTTTGTCGATGCGGAGGGAAGGGGCTGTTTCCGAGTGGGACTCGATGACTAGAAGGAATATGAGTGCGGGGTGTCCTTGACAAGGATGGAAGGGACTTGCTAGTATGTTCATGTTGCTGGATGAAGAACTCGGCGAGGAAGCCTGCAGAGCGGACAACGACGAGTGGAGGTGCATCGTTGGTGTCCTGCCAGAGCAGCTGGGAGAGGCTCTGAAGCTGGTGCTGGGGTAGATTGTGAGCGACGACAAGAGTGTACTTGGAGATCTGTAAATTTTCTGCGGCGAGAAGGTGGTCGAGACTGGTGAGGTCAGCGTAGCCGCGGACGCTGTCGTTGAGCTCTTGCAAAAGGACAGCGGCCTGCTGAGCGCGGGGCTTGCCTATGCTGTGTGGGCCGTGGAGAAAAAAGTTGTTGCCAGCGTCTGAAGGTGAGACCAGAGCGTCATCGAGGATGGTGAAGGCGCCGATGCCGGGGAGGACGAGGTTTTTGAGGATGGCGGTGGCTGTTGCAGAGGAAGAGAGGACGAGGACGTGGGCGGCCTCGAGGGCAGCCTGGCCGTCGGCAGCCCAGAGGCGGAGCTGACGATCGTAGCGGGAGGACATGTGTGGCTTTTGCAGTTCCCACACTTATGGTGTTTGTGGTCGAGGTCGGCAACGACGACGACAGTGTCCTCACAGCGTCGCAGCAGCCAGTAGCGTACCTCTATCTTGCCATCGCCCTACCGCTCAGCTGGCGCGTCATTCCCTCACTGTCCGCCACGCTCCCCACGGGCCCTCACCACGTCTTTGACATTCACCACACCCACGTCCTCGATCCCACCCTCGACACAGGAGCCTTTATCCGCCTCCCTGTCAACCCTACCCGATCCTACCACAGCCTTGTCACCCAGCTCCACAAGTCTACAGACGCCTTTCTGAACGAGGCCATCGACGACGGTTGGGAGGAACCGGAGTGGGTCTATAATGTCCTTGAGCACCTTGAGATCCTGGACTACGTCGGCGACCACGTCACTCACATGTGGCAATATCAGAGCAAATCCAAGATGGAGACATTTGTGGACAGAGTGCATGGTCTTTTGTGCGAGTTGGATGAGTTGGGAGGTCGTGTCATTGACTTTGTGTAGTGTGTAGTCATGTTTCATGTTCATTGACTTTGTGTAGTGTGTAGTCATGTAGTGTATCACCATGGTTCATGTTCATTGACTTTGTGTAGTGTAGTCATGTACACCATGGTTCATGTTCATTGACTACTACCGTCATGTCTAACCAACAATATGGCCTCCTCGCCACCCATCTCCTCCAAGAATCCCGCAGATCGACACAATCCAGCTCTTTTTTCAAGTACAATGACGCTCTCGTTCGATCTATCATCCGCGAACAACGCCAGCTCGAGTCCTCCCTCGTCCTCCACATAACAAAGTCCCCACCCACTCAGCCACCACCCCCCGCAGTCATCCTCCTCCAGACTGCGATCCTCCGAAACAAAAGATGTCTGCTCGCTTACCATGCCCACCGTCTCGATGATCTACGAGATATGTACTGGGCTGTCGGTGGTGCCCTGCCCCATATCCTGAACCATCCTGACACCAGGAGCAAACTGAGCCCACATGAAGTCGACTATCTGAGGAGCTATCACACCTCCGCGATGGATTTCCGAGCCCACTTTTCAAGTGAACTGGACATCATGGCCACCATGACCAGCCCACCCAAGGAGCTCCATGTCACCGTCAAGGTCGTGAAGGATTGTGGTGTTATCCAAACTGAACTCGGCCCCATTGACTTTAGCAAGGGCCAGAGATTTGTGGTCCGCCGTGCGGATATAGAACATCTGATTTTCCAGGGGTATTTGGAGGTTATTTCTGGCAGAGACACGTAAGTGGTGGGAGATAAGCACAACGTGATCTCTCGGTGGACACAAGTTGGGTGCCTGGGTTGTAATATATATATATACCTACATTTATACCAACGCCAATCTCAATAGAAACCTCTCTCTCTCTCTCTTCAACGGTGATGAAATGTTCTGTAGGCTCTGGAGAGAACAATCCTCCATCCCCAGATGTCAACAAGGACATCGAGGACAAATCAATCCTAGGTCAGTCTCAAGCCCACCGAAAAATTCCATCCCCTCGGCTCAAAACCTCTTCCATGACAAGAACACACGGCTTCCCACTCGAACCGCACTAGCAGGTTTTTCGGAACTTATGATCCCAATTTCGATTCAGAATCCAGTGTCTTTGGTGTGTTTCGATATTCAACCACGAATAGCCTGTTTCTCATAGAGTGGAATGGAGAGGAAGAAGATTCGCCCTATCCCGAAGTGCGGTCTGCGGTGGCCAACTTTGATGACCCATCAATGCCTGTATCCACCCTTCGTGCTTGGGTTCTCGGCATCCTTTGGTCGATCCTCATTCCAGGCATGAATCAGTTCTTCCACTTGCGTTATCCTTCCGTGGCCATTGGTGGCGTAAGCTTGGCTTATCCCCCCCCCCTTCCCCACGTCTACTGAAAAAAGGAAATACAGTTGGTAGCCCAGCTCCTCGTGTTTCCCGTGGGTCGGGCTTGGGTCAGAGTCATGCCTTGTCAGTCCATCTTGGGGCTAGAAACCAATCCTGGCCCTTTTACTATCAAAGAACATGTACGAAACCCTCTTTTTTCTAATCTTGTGTCAACCGTCCACCCATTGAACAGGTTCTCGTCACCATCATGGCAAGTGTGGGTGCTCAGACTGCCTATGCTACCGACATCTTTGCAGTCCAGCGAGTTTACTACCACCAGTACTGGTCATTCGGTTACCAATGGATGATGGTGATGTCAACACAACTCATTGGCTTCTCCATCGGGGGGGTTGCTCGAAGATTTCTTGTTGCTCCACCATCCATGAGTCAGTGCTTCCATCTAACCTCTATTGGCAAGGCTCATCACAAATTCAGTTTGGCCAAACACCCTGGTCTCATGTGCCCTCTTCAACACCCTTCATTCTCAGAACTATGCTGGTATTGGACAACACGATGGTATATCACGCGAGAAATTTTTTACTTATGCCTTATCAGCGGCGGTTCTTTGGTGTACGTGCCAGCCCTCCCTCAACACCTCTTCTTCTTTTTTTTTTTTTGACTGGCAGGTTCTCAGATATCGTACCAGGATATTTTTTTGAAGCATTAAGGTGGGTGCCATGATCATTCATGGGTTGTTTTTTGTTGGGTAGTTCATCTTTTTGTTAGTTTCTTTACCTGGGTAATCTCTCCTCTTACAGGACTAAGTGTGCGTGTGTGTTTTTGACTAGCTGTCACATATAGGTCTGCTGGATGGCTCCCAACAACATCGTAAGTGCTTTGGCCCGTCCAGAGGAAAGGGCCGTCATTGACATTTCGTGGAGAAACTCAACCAGATATTTGGGTAAGGGTATTTCACATTGTCCCTTTGCACTTGCTCATGATAGATAAAAATGGTATCAGATACAAAAGTGGCCTAGGTTTCTCGCTTCTCACCTTCGATTGGAACCAGATAGCATTCACAGGCAGTCCGTAAGTATATCTCCTTTGTTTAGATAGGGTCAAACCTTCTAAAGATTCGATCCAATTTAGGCTCGCAACACCTTGTAAGTTGGAGACTTTTTTCGGGCCGGATTGTTAATAGGACGTTTGGACTAGGGTGGGCAGAAGCCAACGTTATGATTGGCTTCTTCTTCTTCTTCTGTGAGAGTGCTTTGATCACCCATGTGCTTTAACAAGCCTCATCCTTTTCAAGGGTTTTTGACGCCCACTCTCTATGTGAGAATCCATAGACTCAAGTCTTGAGAACATAACCGATACTCAGGTTTACTTTAGTATTTCAATGTCTGGGACAGCCAGAATATGCCGTAGGTGTTGATCCTTCTCGCGGCATACTGTCTAATCACGCACACATTCTCTCTCAAGCATCGTTTCATCCAGCGCCTATACCAATCACGGGGACATATACAATGTCACTTTGATTCTCAAGGCAGATGCCACTCTTGATCCAGATGCTTATAGGAACTATAGTCCTTTATACCTTCCGTATGTGTTGTGACTCGCGCTAACTGTGACGCTAAGTGTTATATCAGCATGGCTTTCGTTATGTCCTACGGCCTTTCGTTTTTGTCTATCACTGGCAAGTGAGATGGGTAATCTGCCTTTGTTCACCATCTGACGGTACCCGATATCGATAGCTACTCTCACTCATGGTGAGCTTTTGTGGCTTGAAGTGATATAGATATACGCTGATGATTTTGATTGAAAGCTATTATACATTTTTGGAGACCTATTCGCCTTCAATTCAATCGTTCTTTGCGAGAACAACCTGATATTCATGCTCAGCTTATGTCACGGTACCCCCAAGGTCAGTCTTTTCTCGTGGGTTGTCCTTGTTTCTGAAAAAAGTGGTCATAATTAGTGCCTGAATGGTATTATATCTGTATTTTTGGTGCGTGGGTTCCATTTCATGCCAAGTCTATATCTTACCCCAATTTCAGTTGCAACGTTTGTCTTTGCTTGTGTATGTGTCCGGCTTTGGCCCACTGGCATGACGATCTGGGCACTGCTTGTCGCTTTACTCATATGTATGTCATCTCTTGTCCGTTTCTAGATTAAGAAATGGCTCACGGTGGCGGTGGTCTTTTCTTTCCTATTCAGCGGCTGTATATGTGATCCCCATTGGCATGATTCAGGCCGTGACGAACCGCCAAGTAGGTCTAAAGTAAGTGATGGTTTACTTTTTTTTCTTCATCCAAGTTGCTCGTCGTGTGCTCAGCGATATGCATCTTTCAGTGTCATTACGGAGTTGATTGTAGGATATGTTATGCCAGGTTTATACATTCTCCTTATACGTAATCTACTGTTTCTGACACTGGGATTCAAAGGGAAACCCAATGCTATGATGATGTGAGTGTTGATTTCGCTTTTTTTTTTTGACTGTTGATTTCCCTTTCCACAGATTTAAGGCAAGGTGTTTTTTTTTACCCAAAACGGGTGACAGTCCTCAAGAAAATTTGGCAGACCTATGGTTACATTACGATGTCGCAGGGTGAGTTAGAGGTCGGGTCCGTATGTCTTTTGTTGACACCTACCCTAGCGATGCAGTTTACTGCAGATTTCAAACTTGGACAGTGAGTGGTTTTCGTGTTTGAGAAAAAGATTCGAAAGTTACCATTTATTATTCCTTATAGCTACATGAAGGTGGGTGAAACCAAAAAGGGTGAAATGTTATTTTTGGCACTTGTTCATGAGTGCCTTCTTATTAGATCCCCCCAAGATCTATGTTTTGGTGTCAGGTAGTCAATTGCACTTGCAACCATCTAGGTTGGTTTGTTGAAAACGGTTCTTTTGAAGGTGGTAGCTACGATTGTTGCCGGAACGGTGCAACTGGGAGTTCAGACATGGTAGGTCTTTTGTCATTCTTTTGTCGTGGTTGATTTTTGATCTCATAACCGGTTCACAGGATGTTCTCCAATATCACGTGGGTTGACTTGATTCCCTTCAGGTAGTTGATAACTTGAAAGCGCTGGTAGTGATCTTTGTGAGCCAGATCAGAAAGACAAGTGCCTCTCTCTCTCTCAGGAGCTCCGGTTCTTCTCACTAATAGTAATTCAAAGCTTTACGTGTGCTTCAACACATGTCTTTGGTGTTGCCTCTGTCATCGTACGTTGATCATCTCCCCCCCCCCTTCATGGTCACCGAATTCTCATCATCTAACTAGTTTGGTGTGATTGGTCCGCGTTTACTCTTCTCGTCTTCGCAAGCATACTAGTGAGTTACATATCTGAATCATTTCCGGAAGCGGAACATGGAACATGGACTATTTGATTGATTGATTGATTTCTTAGTGGTACGTTTTGGGAAAAAATTCACACTCCAATGAGGGATGTTGATTGTAGGGTTTTTCAGTTTTATGTTTTTTCTTTCTGATTGGTGCTCTCTGCCCTGTTTTACTTTGGCTTATTACCAAGAAATATCCAATGACGATCCTCAGATATCTAAAGTCAGTCTTTTTTTTGTGTTGTTGTTGTTGTTGACGGTCTTTTCCTTGTTGATCTCTCCCTCTCCATTTCTGTCTGTCTGTCTGTCTCTCTTCGTTTGCAGTTTCCCGTGAGTCCGACTGAATGATCTCATGAATGCCATACCCATTTGCTTATATGCTTATGTTACTTCTTTCTTTCCTTCTTTTTCTTGACAGCTTAATCTTTTCCGGTGTGGGTCAAATTCCCCCAGCGGCAGCTGTCAACTACGTTCCCTGGGCTATTGTTGGTTTTGTATTTCAATATATGGTCAGACGAAGGCATTTTTCTTATTGGACGAAATATAACTGTGAGTGGTTGATCATTCATGATTATTTTTTTTGAGCAACTGAGGGTGGGTTTCTCTTCTCTATCAAAGATGTGCTTTCCGCAGCATTGGATGCAGGGACTGCCATTGGTGTTATTTTGGTCTATTTTTGGTGTGTATCTATATATTCTATATTCCCTTCCTCCCTCCCTCCCTCCCTCCTCCCCCCCAATTGACCATGGGTTTGTAGCTTGCAGTATCCCTTTGATGGAAAGGAGACCTTGTCGTCAGTCAGAACGTGGTGGGGTAATACCGTACACAAAACGACGAGCGATTGGCAGTTTGGTGCATTGAGAAATGCGACTGGGCATCCGTTTGGGTGAGTTTTATTTTTATTTTTATTTTTTATGATTGTCGTGTGTGTGTGTGTGTGTGTGTGTGTGTGTGTGTGAGGGACCTCCTTTTCTGACATGCCGGTTTTTTTTTTTGGCGATTGTTTAGACCGACAAAGTGGTAGTGGGTTGATCAAAGCTTTTGATTTACACTAAGATTAATATTTATCTATCTATCCATTCATCCATCCATCTACCCATCTACTCATTCATCCCTCTGTTTTAGTAACTTGGATATTTAAGTAGTGATTTTTATTCTTTCTCAATCTTGTATTTCGGTCACACCTTATACTTATATGTAGCATCAGACTGCCTCCCCCTTGTTTCTTTCGGTTGGGCTTTCTAGGAATCATCTTTAACCTTAACATAGTGAGTTTTCATTGATCATGGTCATAATTTCGGTAAACGATGTAAGCATGAGTAAAGAGTAAAAGATAGTGACAACCACAACATAGTATCCTATTAATAGAACGAACCTCATTTTATGATATGATTTGGGAAGTACTTCAATCATCACATCATCATCCCGAGTGATGCGAGCTCTGAGGATTTCGAGATAAATCTTCCATTTCGAGTCCACCCACCCATTCTGCGGACCTATGATGGATGTCCGGAGTCAAGTTAACGTTCACCGCAGGCGCGGTCATCCCATATCTTTCCACGTGGCTATTAAAGAAAGGAAGAGAAAAATGACTCAAGTTTCTTTTCTCTTGGTTACCAGCCTTGCTCCGTCGCTGCTCTGGCTGAATCAATCTTTTTTTCTCCCTGTCCTGTTTGTACTTTATCAGATGGTATTGGATCAGAATCACAGGCCACAAAAGACGTTTCCATAGGCCCGCCTTCTGCATCCCACCACGATCGTAATCACAATCGTCATCATACACGCCATGGTTCTGGAAATCACGATGTGTACCACCTTGGGATTCAGATTCAGATTCTGGGGTGGCCATGATGATGTTACCCTCAGGACTAGTGTAAGCAGGGCGCAAGCCATGTCCCGATGGTCCACTGATCATGCGTGACAGTCCGGTAGGGTTGAGTGGAGAGATGACAGGTTCCTTGAATTGGATTTGTAATGCGACCACAATCCAGATCGTGACCGCTGTGAGTGGGAATGCTGCAGCAAAATAATGACTGAGAGAGGGCACTGAGCCTTCGTTGATCTCGGTCACATTCATTCCGAAAGCGGTCTGAACGTCGGTTATTTGAGTATAGAGGAGGTATCTGTTCTGAAGAGAGGGACTCACAGCAACAAATGAAGCGGGCAGGAAAACCATGGTCAAATAAGCAATCTGTTTCATGGCTGTAATGAAAAAAGTTGATATGTGAATAAGGTAGGATAAAGCAAGGACAATGTAGACTTACCTGCACTGTCGCGTACTGTAGCTTGCGTTAGTGCGTGCATTCGCTTACTATCCATTATGTTGATGGTGCTAAACCCCTATATCGTATTCAAATCAACAACGATACGTCGAGGCAGGAAATAGACTTGCCAGCTGCACCACGTTCGCCAACCGCTTGTCCTGCATTTTACGTGCCATATCTAGACGTGCTATTTCGTTCAATAGATTTTTGCACTCTTTGTCCATGAGATGTATGCTTTCTTTCTTTTCCTCCAACGTGAAATACTTCTCGTTTTCTAGCGCTGGATAATGTGTTTTTTGTATGAATTCAACAGTCTTTTGAAAGTCAGCGAGAAGGCCGGCATAGTGCAATAAGTGAGCTCGAATGTGATGGAGTTCTTGTGTGAAATCAAGTTGTGTATTATTTCCCAGCACATTTGATTCCTGGCGCTTTTCAGCAGACGATGAAATGGTGTTCATAGTGGGCTCACCAAAGAGCATATATGATTGTAAAGTGCTTCCAGACTTTCATCCCAAGCGTACAAAGGATACCACAACAGACTCAGTAAGGCAAATGTAGGGTCTTGGGATCGCTCAAATATTTTGGACCAGTATACAGAACACCCGGTCAAATGAAAACGCTCGCGAAGTTTCTCGGCCTTGGTTGCTCGAAATTTCTGAGGCGCATGATAAGAAATGATGGTGTGACCGTCTGTCGGATGGCGAATCATGTGAAGGGAAATGATATCAGAAAAGAGTATCTGGTCACCTGAGAAAGCGTCAAACAAAGTAGCAGGATGTACAAAGCGATTTTCACCTACTGGAACTTAAACATAGGAACTCGTTGGTCTTGATTGCGATATTACTCTGCGATCGATCATTTTTGTAGCGGTCAGAGTCAGAAGAATCATCGCCATCTTTGCTCTCGGCAGAGGGAATGTTGGTACAGTGGATGAAGGTCAGGGTAATCGTGATGTCTGGAGCACAGATGAGCATTGCCCGTTTGAGTTGAATTGTAAAAACAAACGGTCGTTTGACTTCGGAATTGCACTTTCTTGGTATCGAGAGGGAATCCACCCGAAGGATGAGGAAAAAAAGAATGGCTCTATATTGTACTTGGTACCCAGCATTTGCACTATTGGACCAGCCATATTTTCGACAAAGAGAGCATAGACACGACAGTCCTTTGACTTTTCCTAGCCGTACTTGATAAATGTCCATAGTTCATGGGTCTGTGGAAGGTACGCGCACCTCTGGTAGCTGAAAGCCATTCCAAAAATCATCGACGTCACTGGACCGCCCAGACTTGTGGTTAAAACTAATAAATTTGCCACTTTTGGAGATAACAAGGGGATATATCCTCCACCCATGTATGTTTCGTAACACTTCCGTTATCCGACTGGCCCTTTGTTGAGTCGGAGTCCAATTCGGATACAAAGATTGTGGGTAATTGCACCAGCAGTGCTCGTCGTCATCATGCCGACGGTGTGAACATCCCTTGACAGTAGCCTTCGGGTGCGTGATCTCCGCTGGATTGATCTGTGGAGAGGCTGAGGGAGGTAAAAACGATGGTCGGACTCCTCCCTACGTACCGAGACGTTGAGATCCAACCAAGGCCATGGTCCTATCGTTTGATGCAACCTGAGTGGGATCTCGGATTTCATACCAGTGGCATACTTACCTGAAGGTGTTCCATGCCGGTGGCTCGGGTTTGGTACGGCTGCGGGCATCCAGGCTGGGTCGACACCCGGTGGAAGTGTCGTGGATGTCTGTGGCAATGGCAATGTTCTCTGCCGTCCCCGAGAGGGGCCGGACTCGGTTGTAGTAGATTGCGGCTGCTGGGAGTTGGGCGAACTCATGCCCAGTGCTGTGCTGTGTAGTGCAGGCAAAGAACAGAGATCACAAACGACACATTATACACAGCAGTTGTGGATACTGCCGGGCACAGCGGATCTGTCACTGTCAATTCTTCATGATTCTCAGACAGAATTTACCATAAACAAAGGCACGGTAAACACGGAGCCGGTGAGCCGGTCTGTATGTATGTGTTTGTCATTCTCTGGTTCATGACCTGGACTCGCCACATTATAGTCACGTGACAATATTTTGAACAACAACCCCTTCCTTTTGACTTGTAAAACATACATACAACAAAATGCCCGCTGGAGCATCGTCTTCCGTCGTGCGTAGCCTCAACACAAACTCTCTCTCCGAAAGAGACGCTCATCAACTTCCAATATGCTTCCGATTCTTGTCCTGAATGCTTGAGCGTAGATGACTTTGAAGCGTATCAATCGCGAAGTTGCCGATTTAAAAAAGGAAGATCTCGGTAGTATAGTGCTTCAGCCAACGGAGGGCAATCTTCATGTCTGGAAGGGAACAATACCAGGCCCAGAAGGCAGTGTGTATGAAGGAGGCATTTTTCACGTAGAGATCATTCTGCCCGCGGACTATCCGTGAGTAACTAATATCCAATTTTATAGTACTCACTTTCTGTTTAGCTTCTCTGCCCCGAGGGTAACCTTCAAGACCCGGTGAGTGTCTCAAGCACTCATATTGGTAACAATGTTCACTGGAGTGTTCAACTTGTTTCATGTGTATGTTGTGAAACATATCCCAGTATCTATCATATGAATGTCAGTACCCGCCTTATCCTGTTGACTCATCTCCCGAATGGATCCTAGATTTCAGAGAACGGTAGCATTTGTATCGATATTCTCAAAACCAACTGGTCTCCAGCCTTATCCTTGTTCAAAGTAATGCTCTCAATATCTTCTCTCTTGACCGATCCCAATCCGAGTAAGTGTCATCATGCTCAGACCTTGCCACGTCGATAGTTGACCCCACTCAGAGGACCCTTTGGGTAAGCCATCGTGTCTACACCCTCTTGAGAACTATACCCTCACAGGAACTACAACACAGTACCTACTGTTGCTACCCAGTATACCCAAAATCGCAAACAGCATGATGCCACTGCACGTGAATGGACAAGACTTTATGCAAAGCCTAAACCTTCACTTGTATCAACCCCGGCCCAGGTGGCGCAAGCGTCCTCGTCTGCCTCTGTTACCCCGTCACAACAGCTATTAGTGCCAGAGTCATCAAGAGGTCAAGCTTCCAGGCGTGGTGCTGTAATTACAGGAGGCGTGAGGAATGTGAGAGCTTCAGCAAGTGCAGCTGGATCTCAGGCTGCTACCCCAGTTATTATCATTGATGACGAGAATGAAGCCTCCGCCGGACCTAGCTCAAGTAGCCGAGCTTTGAACACGAAGAAGAAGAGAAGACGAGAGGCACATAATCGAGAAGTTGTAGATCTTGTTGCAGAAGATACCACTGATCTCGCTACTTCAGGTTCCGCTGCAAAGAAACAAAGAACAACACGAAAGGGTGATGATGATCAGATAGATGGAGATATCATTGTGATTGAGGACAACTAGACTGGATCGACCATCGTGAACGCATTGGTTCAGTTCACTGTATCTATACTGTCATACAATCTAATTCTTAGCAGCGGTAGTAGTAGTGAACATGTTGAGGCATGTGTCTTTTGGTCACGTAGATGATCAAATCAACGAGGGACGTGGTAGTAGTAGTATTGCTGACCGCAGTTCAAGCCAGCATAGCGCATTTATTTTTGGACACATGAACAAGATCCTTCAAAGTCATTACATGCATGAGTGACTAGACTCATTACAGGCCACTATTTGAGACCCAGTAGATACTCTGTAGTAGTACTCTAGTCTGGTAATTGAACTCTAGCAACTTGCTTCCTTTCCTAGCTTCTCTCTACACTCATCCTCCATCTGAAATTACAACCATCCAACAAGTAGTTGGCACAACACATAAGTTGAGGCTGAGGTTGACATCTGCAGTTCAGTTGCAAGTCCACAGATAAGCATCCTAGCTTAATCTGTAACCCAGATACCTCTACCCATTCTCCCAGATAACCACATTCATTCCTGGATAAGTTCCCAAACTTGATCTGACCCATCTTCTGCGTGACTAACCACAGATATCTGCTTGAAGTGAGAACCATGCTTAACACATACTAAACACAAGCCTGAGTTATTATGACTGTAGGAGCTACAATATCTATGTTTTATTGTAAGTACTTTATAATTTTTCTCTTGAGGAATTACAGCTACACAACATATAATAAATAAAATAAAATAATTGTTTACATTCTTAAAAATATCTTCTCAAACCCTATATTAAGTCCTGTTTGAAGTTGAAGACAAATCAAGATTAGTAAAATGAAGTCTTGTTATAAGATTTATGATAGATAATCTTTACTTTAGTTTAGACAACTTACTTATTTTTACAGATTCTACTATTATAGACTACATATTCATATTTGATGATCTGATAACTTGTTCCCCAAACCTTTTGTTATTATATTGCTAGGAGTTAGTTTCTATAATATCTCTATAGCTATTTTCTACTTGACTACTATTCTAAATACCAGTACTTAGTATTTATTTTGTTTAACCTCAATCCTAAAAATACAGCTATGCAACATATGATAAATACAATACATAAGTTGAAGCCAAGGTTATTATCTATATCTGCCACATCAATTCATGAATGAGTTATTTTACTGAGTCTGTATCTATTCTTGTTAAGTGTAGTTCTGTACTTCAAGCAGAAGTCTACAATTTGTTGCATAGAGCAGAGCAGATCAAATGCTAAGACTTATCTATGAAGTAATGTAACTGGATGTAGATAGCAACCCTGGCTTCAACTTATGTATTGCATCAACTACATGTTGTGTGGTCATAATTTCAAGAAGTATAGTAAAGCAGAGTAAAGTGAGAAAAAGTAAGTGAGTCACTTGGGCTTGATTATCAGACTAAGAAAAAATATAGAGTATCTACTGATCTTAAATACTAAGTACTGTAGTTAGAACTGTGACTAGGATGATAGTAAAGGAGGATATGATATAGCTAAGGATATACTATGGAGATGAACTTTGGTGATATGATGACAGGGAGTCCAGGAAACAAGTTACTAGGTAATGAAATATGGAAGTGTGATCTGTGAAAGAAGAATCAAGAATCACAGAGCAGAGATGCTTATAGCTAATATGAGGCTCATCCGTCACAGAAGACAAATAACCTTAGAATAGATATAGATCTATGATACTTCTATGTAACATTCACAGATTTCCACTTGAAGTGTGGACCATACTATTACTCAGACCATTTCTTAGGTGTATTAAAGAGAATCATTCTCCTACTAGAATGATAACCAGTACTTTGTCAAAGTACTGGCTAGCTCTTACTTCAATATTGATTCTTCCAATCTTGCTCATCTCTTTGCACTACTCTTCTTTGAGGAGAATAGGCCACCTGCATTTAATCCTCTCATTTCCCTACAAAATCCAGTATGTGAGTGTTTTCATCTCCTGTAGCCTACATTTGTGACTGACATGACTTCGACAAAAAAACATGATCTTGAAAAATGAGGGGGACTCAAATCCAGTCACCCTGTTTCGCAGCTTTATCTATATAGGTAACATTACTGCACGATAATTTTGCTGATCTGCCCCATTCCCATTCTCTTGACCTCAGCAAGAATCGCAGTGTGATTCAGCGAGACCAATTCCTGACCCTTGTCTTGCTCATTTTCCTGTTTCTTTGTTGAATGGACCCATTCAAGACTGATGACAATGTACTAAGTACCTTCTTCACTGGTGTGCTCGAAAAGCCGCCTAAAACCCTGAAAGGCCTTGGTTGCTTTACACTCGGATCCCATATGGCACCGAATCGATCACCACCGAACGGATCATAGAAAATTTTGAAAGTATCTGCATATACTCGCTGGAACATTACGAGTGATCGTTAGAGTCTCTTTGGTTGTTAACGAAAAGAATGTACCTGAAGGTCATCAAACAGCATCCTAGCCGGATCGAAACCAGGCCGAACGGTTTCATTTAAATTTAAGCTATTCAGAAGTTTGGTGGCACCGCGTTCTACGAACTTGGCAGGGTTCACTGTTACATTATGAAGATAGCGAGGAAGTAGACTTGGCTCAAGCTGTACAATGAAGTCATAGTCATCAGCTGGATGAACAAATAGGGCCTTGTAACGCCTTTTGGTAAGAGGCAGGTTCGTTACGAGAGAAAGGAGACATACCTGGACATCAATACCACCCCTCTCGACACCCTGTAGGAAATCCCAGGTTGCATGTGCAAGTGCCTTGACCCTACGTGCAACCACAACATCAGGGCCGTTACTCGTCCACATCTTTCCTTCCTTATCGAAATCCGTCGTTATAGTCCAAGCGATGGCATTTGAACCTTGGACATCCTTCTTTGCTTCTCCTTTAATTTTATTCGCAGTACCTCCTTCACCAGCCTCAGCCTCATCCTCTAGAAACCCATTGGTTTGGTTCTTTGGAGCGGCATATACAGGCACATTAGTCCCTTCCTCCCACCTCCAATCTTTTAAAAATTCTATAACACAGGCAAACCCGCGTTCTTTGGTCCCAGGAATACCAGGTTGTCGTATTGCCTCATTAGAATCTACATCCATCAACATACACCTCCCATCTTCACCTAAAAACACTTTGGCACATATTAACTCCACCGCTTCCTCGCTCACTCTTCCCGACCCTAACACCCAGTGAGCCGCAAGCCACCGTTTGATAAGGCGTACGGTTCCAGCATATGCTGAGTAACGATGGCACAAAGTGGCAATAGCTCGATGATGTCGTGGTGCATGGATGAACCTCTGTGTATAAACTTCTTTCGCATACACAGCATCGTGATATTCTTTCCCTTGGAGCTGTTTCTGTTTCTTGAGGTGCCCAATGTGAGGGAGCGTCTTATCATGTCCCGCGATGACACGGTCTAACAGCACTGCCTCTCGTATATTCCAGATACGAAGTGCAAAAGCCCAACCCTCAGGCGTGATGACTTCTAAGAAAGATTGATCTAAAACTGGGTTGTGTTCGTGAACCCCATCGCCCTTGACTACTCTTGCTTTCAGACCCTCTAGAGCTTTCATCAGAGTTTCGGCAATCTTCTCAAAAAATGCGAGCTTGATCTTCTGAATAGCTTTGAGATCATCAGGCCATTTGAAAGACCTTTCAAATTCGATTACAAGATCCATGTACGGGAGGTAACAGGCATTTAGAGGCAGAATGCCAGCTAAATATTCTGGGAGTGGAACAGGTGCGAAAACACTTGTATAGCGGAGAGCCTCGCAAATGGGGCTTATGTTAAGTATTACAAGTGGGAGTTCATCGTCCAGCTGCTTCATTGACTTTACAAGTCCATCGAACGCACTCAAAGCGCTCTTATATCCCACAGGTAATCCCTCATTCAGGTATACGTTCGATACATTCTCTGGCAACCGCAAAATGGAATCAAAAGTAGATTGCCACCCCTGTACGGCGCCGGTTCGGTCGGATGAGGATGAAGGGTCGAGGCCGAAATGATGT
>Ga0157357_1000554_pt1 | contig 15869 bp, 26 predicted proteins | sample AttcapACBM1_FD_111485 | JGI IMG/M metagenome (GOLD analysis project Ga0157357, IMG submission 111485) | Fungus gardens microbial communities from leaf cutter ant in Botucatu, State of Sao Paulo, Brazil - Atta capiguara ACBM1 | ecosystem: Host-associated > Fungi > Mycelium > Unclassified ... | reverse complement strand
TATTGTCTCGATCTTCATAACTAATGGACCTGTTGAATGGACTGTTGAAAAGCGGCACATGACTAGGGACGACAAATAGAACCAGCGATGCAGCAGTTGTTTGCCCGGACTAGATAACGACTGGCAAACGAAAGTCACAATGATCCACTAAGAGTTGCTCTCCATATTACGGCTCAGATTTCGGAAGACTTGGCATATGATTTCTACGTACAAGCTTGAGGAGGACAGTATTTCGGAGTCTCATGCCATCACTGGTTCTTTGGCCGGTGCCAAGGCTTTTGGCGCCGACAACTATGATACCCTCATTACCAAGGCGGCTCTTCACGATGCTGTCAAGCCGCCACCCAAGGAGGGCGAGGAGGAAGCCAAATCCGTTGGTATCTTTTGCCATTCTATTTTTCAGTGCATAGCATTCTCCACCAAGACAGTAAAGGTGTATTGGAATGCCTCCAGAAATCCCTTTGCACAACGTATTCGACAACTGAAGAAGTAGTGACCGTTCAATCGCGCTGTAATACCCTTACCATCACTCTCTTGATTGCGGCGCATCTGCTGTCGGTTCGTCCTCAGACAATGAACTAAAAGTAACGCTCATCTTCGTCCATCAGGTTCCGCCTAAGTTCGTCAATAGCCTTGTAGAGCTCATTCATAATATTTCCTCTTCCGTCATCCATCCATCTCAGCATGCTCCTTCCGGTCTCATTGAAAGTGTGAAAGCATTAGAAAATGATTCAAAGGCATTTCAGAAGCACAATCCTACCCACCTTTTATGCTCCGCAGTTATGTTATTATGTCGTTTTTGTTGTTGTTGTTGTTCGTGGCCCCAGATGTTCAAAGTTGTTGATATGGGCTTTCGATGGTTAGAATTTCATCGGTGTCTGTTTCATAAGAGCACAAGCGGAAGTTCTGGGAGCCCCGCGAACTGGAATATCCACAGATCTCACACTACGGGAGCTCAAGGTAGACACGAGAGCTTGAAGATCTTATTAAATGAACACGCTCGAAGCCATTGTGTGGATGCGGAAGGGTCTGTACATCATCCATCTATATCTAATCCTTGTCGATTTTGCTTGATGGGCGCATTGCATATCCAGTCCACGACTGTAATAAACGTTCATCAGTTGGGCTCGGAAGGGGAGAGCTGATCCAATAGTTACTGACTTCATCGTAGAGGGCAACATTTCTTACACCTAGCAAACGTAGGCCTAACCACAAGACAGCAGCTGTCATTCCACTGCCACAGGTTGTGACGACAGATTTCTTGCCCTCGATGATCAGATTAGCCTGCTCGACACCGACAGCAGCTTCCAATGCCCCCTTCAAAGCACCTTCGGGAAGGAAAGTAGTGTATTCTGAGCCATTAACCTTGCTGATTTGCTTCTGGAGAAAGATGTTGAACGGTAATGAAAGTGAGTTGGGAATGTGACCAGATGAAAGGCCAGGGCGAGGTTCTGGGGCGGCACCGGTAAACCTTACATGGCACATGATTAGAATTGGCACGCCAAGCACAGTGGAATTGTTCACCTTTCCTTTGATCTAGCATCTAGAACAAGCTCCGAAGCTTCCGTGGAGAGATTAAGCAAAGAATTTGAGACCATTTGTTCGTAGTCTACTTGCGCATAAGCATCCATAAATTCGAACGGTCCTACCAGTCACTAACCTCGAGTCATTTGCTGGTTGAGATCAGGTATGGAATATCTCTTGGTGGAATGCTGCTGAGGCTCTCCAGTCTCTGTCTTCAAACCTTGATCTATCCATCGTGGCAGACCTCCATTAAGGACACTAGACTTGTCATGTCCAAATGCGCGGAACATAAATAGCGCTCTTGGGGAAGAAAAGACCCCGTGTGTATCGTAGAACACGACATGAGTGGAAGAGGTGATGCCAAATTGTCCTGGGAGAATGAGGAAATAAGTGACCTTGGGAACTGTATCCTTGAAACTCTTACCACATGCCTCAGCGAAAGCTTGCGGGCCAGGCATCATGTGCTTAAGACCAAGCGGATGAGGACTTGCAACTTCGTCCAGATCCAAGAATTGGGCTCCCGGAATTCGTTCCTTCAGGAATTCTGCTTTACCATTGCGAGGAGAATTCGGCATAAACCAGGATGCATCCAGAAGGACTACGTCTTTCTCTGTATCGCCAAGAGCTGTGAATTGGTCTGGATTCATAAGTAAAGGTCCTGATTGAGATTGAGAATATGACATCAGATTCCTTGCTCGGAGTAATTTGTGACGAAACAGTGAAGCCATGAGGTTTGAGCAGGAAATTCAACCAGCCAGCGATGAATGACAGCCCTCTGGATAAAGCACGAGTAAACACGGGTCCTTATTCAAGCCCTTCACAAATCTCCGCCTACCCTACGTCCAATGCCATCAGACCAGAGCACTTGGCTTATTTCAGTGCCTCAGGATGGTGACTCTGAAAGTCTTATCGAAGAAATTACACGAAAGCTGACCTCGCAGGCGAGACTACCCTCGAGGAAAATAACCCATTTGAACATCCCATCATTCAAGGTCTGGAACAGAGGATCGTCCACACCTTTCCACTCACCTAGTATCCAGTAGACAGGAACTCTTGATTCTCTGATTCGCCTTTCAGAGGATCTTTCGAAACAAGAGGCCTATTTCACAGCGACCGTCGCGAAGATCGTTGATACCTTGAGAAGCTTGCTGAATAATGACCCATCCAAGCTGTCTCAACATGTACTTGTCGATGAGCAGACTGTAGACAATTACTTGTTCAAGAATTGGGAGTGGAATGAAGGTCGTTATAGTATTCAAAAGAGCTTACACGATATTGTCGACGCACTCAACAAGGTATGCCAGCTTATATACCGTCACATTTATTATGGAGGTCATCGGGATGAACTAGGAAACCGCTTCCATTGATAGTGTGATGAAAATGAAGCTTAACAATTACAATCTCGTGAAAGGTTCTCTCACTCAAATGCAACGGAAGCAAATGTGTGTTCTTACTGTTTTCCATGGACAATTACGCTAATGCTTCAAGTAGGGGGGATCTCTCTGTTCGTTCACTGGTTGACGTTGTGTCTGCACAAGACTTCATACCGGAATCAGAGTACATGGAATCCGTGTTAGTAGCAGTTCCAAGGTAATCTGACTTTCCTTTCTCCTCTGCAGGGTACTCAATCACCCGTTAGGAACCTAGTCAAAGAATGGAACAGTACCTACGAAAGGCTAGTACAGATGGTGGTACCCAGATCCTCAAAGTATGCTCTTGATTCGATTGACTGTTTTTATACTCTCACCTTAATCACAGGATCATCCAATCAGACGACGAATTCACTCTCTTTGTCGTCGTCATTTTCAAACGTGTTCACGACGAATTCGTTCAGAAATGTAGGGATCGCAAGTAGGGATAAATCTATTTTCCGTTTCAGCCTCGCCTGATCTTCCCTAGGTTCATGGTTCGGGACTTCACCTTCTCTGAAGCCGAGATTCAGAAACAACGAGAGGAACTCTCTACAGCAAACTCCACGGAGAAAGAACTTTGGGTTGGTTTTTTTGAATTTATTTTTTATTGGGAGGTTTTCTGAAAAACTGATATCACGTTAGACAGAACTTTTGCGTCTCTCACGCATCAACTTTTCTGAAGCATTCCAGCTTCTTGTACACCTCAAAGTTGTCCGCCTGTTCGTTGAGAGTGTCTTACGCTACGGTCTCCCCGCTAGTTATACAGGTTTAATTATCAAGGTAGTGTGCATCATGCGTACCAGCAGTGCCCATAAAAAGACATTCTCACTCCCCCAATCTCTAGCCGGAGCCCCAGTCAATGAAGAAGACATTTGGTGTACTTCAAACTCAGTTCGCCTATCTCCGGCCTCGCTCAAACCATCAGAATCAGAGGAAGCAAAGTGGCAACGACGAATACATGGGCGAGTATTCTTCTTTGATGGAACAGGAGTTTTTTGATTTCGTGCTGTTCGAGGTTCCCTGGATTGTTTGATTTTCCTTATCCTGTTTCAGTTCTTCCCACTCGCATGGGGTGACGCAGTCCCTACGATTTGCAGTATACACAATGAGAGGCAATAATTCTGATTAATAATAAGTATACCAAAGAACCAGTCCATTGAACGGCTGAGTAGTGTAAGACCAGAAGAGATACATGTACATGATATGATGAACATGAAATGAGGATGCTGGGGTGATGAAGTGGGGATATGAATGCGGGGGGGTGTATACACATACATGAAGTGGTCACGTATGTTGCTGTCGTCGAGTATAAGTAGGATACAAGCAGAAGGGCAGGGAAAGCAGATAAAATGCAACCCAAGGAGGGAAGAGACCAAAGCAAAAGACAAGAACCAAACTAGAAGGAGAAGTTAAGGAGAAGTTGTGGAGAGGCGAGCGGATAGTTAAAAAGGAAAAGAACCAATGAAGGAAAAAGTCAAGCCCATGGTTGGATTCACAAATACTACTGGAACAGGTAATCGCCTTGCGATGCCAAAAATGCAAGTAGGTAGATAAAAATGTATCTGTATGAAACGACCCGCACATGTGGCACCAGATGCAATAAAAGGAGCATGAGATCACTAGGAGACAATAACAGAAGGCCACATCTACAATCCGAGGCCAAAAAGCATCTTTGAGACATCTTGCGGATGATTATTCGGCGTTCGACCAGATCTCTGACGAGTGGGTGATGGACCAGATAATCTTGCGGCAGTGGGGGGAATAGGAGGAATACTGGTAGCAATAACGCCCGAGCCAACAGCCCCAACACCAGAGGCAGCTGAAGTCAAATTTACTTGTGGAATGCCCGTCGGAGATGGCCCGTACACACTCGGGAATGAAGGTGCAGTCCCAGAGATAGGACTAATATCTCCACCTGTGTCACCGCCCATTGTTGAAGTTGGAGAATCCGGTGGCGCTATCCCAGAATTTGATTCAGTGATTTTTGAGAGCGAGTATGTGAGATCAAGCGATTGAGCTCGGTTTGTCAAGGAACGCGGCTTGTGTGATTGATCTTTGAGTTTGGCCTCGAGAAAAGAATCGGAGCCACGTTTAAACGCGTCTTCCATGGTATGGTTCGTACGGCTAGATACTCCAGAACCCTGAACAATGTGACTCATTGAGGGATGGTTCTCACAGCGAGCAAGACAAAAAAACAACTCACAATCGGGGCCAGAGGGGTACTGGGTGACCAATAATCCACTCCGCCTCCATGGGGCCCAGAACCCAAGTAACTCGACTCTGAATGATTATGATCGTCAAAGATATAGGAGCCCACGGGAGAATGAAACAAGGCTTTGACATCGGGAGATGAACTTGCAAGACGGAGCCTCCGATCGCCGATCAATTCAGACCCGTTAATGTCCATCGACTCTGCGTAGGCTATGATAGGATTGAGTGTCCGAGACTGGGGTTACTGAGTATGACTTCCTACCATGTCTGCGAGTGCGAGCAGTCGATAGAACCTTACTATCGAAATGAGGGAATGCGTCAGCGAAGGAGTCGCCGCGCTTGTGACCCTGTGACGTCGGGGAAGGGTAGACGTGAACTCCCAATTTTTGAAGAAATTGCTCTAGCATCTCACGGGCCGTGATGAGGAAATCAGTGTTGCTACGTTGACACCTGAACTTGAACGAGTAATCAATAGGCGTTTCAGTGCCAGATGCGCCATTTGCCGGAAGTGTCTGCTTGAAATTCGGAATAATGGACACTTGCAATTCGCGCTTTACACGTTCCACAAGGTTGATGAAGTCAGGAGTATTACAGAGGCGAGGGAGATCAGAGTTCGGGGGAACGGCCATGTCTGCTTCGAAAGGCACATGGTCCTATCAGAGGATAAATTAAGCTTACTCAAGTTGAGGTTGCGAGGGACATACCAGTAACATGGCGCCTGTGATCTGGACTTGGCTCTCTGGGCCATAAATGGTAACCACGTCAGATGCGGTCTCCTTGTCGGGGAACCGCACATGGGAATTGGTTTTCGCCTCGATATCATGAATGAAGATACTCTTCTCCCCCAATAATATGCGGTGATATCTTCGGGGTATGGAAATAGTTTCGTTTACGAAATCCTTGTCCTGGGCAGACGTCAATCAACGTCCAATAGACTTAGAGAGAAATGCAAACCTTGGGATTGACGAGTTCCATCACTGACTGTTTGAGATTCTCAAGGTTGATCGCATTTTTGGCAGGAGTACGGGCCACCACATTATCGTCGTTATCGTTATAACCGCCCAATGCTGCGAACTCCTCTGCATTCGAGAACTTGACATAAACACCATACTTTTTCATGATGCGCTGGATACTCCGCCCACCAACACCAATTATACGCTTGTGGTAGGCTTCAGGGACGTGGAATGATATTTCGGCAGGTAGTTCCTCCTGAAGAAGTGTCAAGCCCTGGAGGACGGAGCTATCGGAACCTGATATATCTATCAAGAAGTTATGGTCGTTAAATGTCTCAAACTTAATCTTGACGTTGGTAGTCTGCATGATTTTGTTTATTTTTCCGTTCTTTTTCCCACTGATGAACTCTCGATGTTCGTTCGCAAGCTCAATCTGGAAACGAATCTCATGGTGAAATGTCTGAGAGATATTGTATCAATGTTAGACATCGAAATCAACGAAAAAATACTCGCCTTGATCATATCTAATTCTAGTATCATGTTTACAGCGGCACACACTTCATGCTCCAACCCGTGCATCTCAAAGCACATACTTTTGAATACAGCCTCGACACCAGTCACAACGGATATCTGGTTAAGAAGGGTAGTGACGTTAGATTGGTTGAGAGTAGCAGGTGGGAGAAGCGCGTTAAATTGGATGGGCAATAGCCAGAAGGACCCGACGTAAGACTGACATGCCTAGACAAATGAAGGTGAATATAGGTTCATGAAAAGAGCATCGTGACATACTAATTGCATGATAGATCTAATAGTGCGTTGAACGTTCACTTTGGAGTCGCCAAAGACAGATATAAGACTGGTGGAGCTTCCCAGGGGAGGGAACTGGATGAATGTAGAGTTGTCGCTCATGATTGATTTGAGATCTTCTGCGCGGTCGGTAATCATCCAATCGAGTTTGCGCGGGAGAATTGCAGTGTCTTTTGAAAACGCGTTGTTACGCTGGCAATATATATATACGTGAAAATTTGTTTGACGCTTCACGCACGAGTGAAGGTATTATGCACCTTGTTCAAAGAAACCTGATACAACATATCTCGCGCCCGCTGCACACCAAAAAACTCGCCAGTAATCCAGATAGTGTTGGTGCTGTGTCCAAGTGTTCCCGTTCCTGTCGGATCAGTGGCAAAGACGCCCTGCAAAGGGGAAGGAAAGTAGATATTTGTGGCCGTTTCTTCCTGGATAGTCTGTATTACATGTCGTTTCTTGCCCGCAACGATAGGGTGCATTTTATGGTCTATTTCGCAAATCTCAGCGTGAAGGCCACTCTGGGGTACGCCGCGTAAGGAACAGATGACGACAAAAAAGCCATGACTGACCAATTCATCCAGCATGACCAGCAGGCGGACGCGGGCAAGGTCTACTGCATCCTCCGTACCAGTAATGACGAGTTCACAGACGCGTTCTGTCTCGAGACCCGACCAGCCGCTATTGATGCTGATACCATCAGGGGGAGTACGATTTACGGCGGAAAGGGGACTGTTGACAACGGCAATATGTGCAAGCGTCTCAGACGCAATATCATCCAGGCGACGGCGGACTTCAGGTTTGAGAGTTGGTTTTAAGAAAGGAGAGTCAAGGATCTCTGAACGGGAGACTTTAATTGCGGTCCGATGCTGTCGAGGTGTCAAGAGAGATGAAAAAGCCCAGACAGGAAACCTACCTGGATGGGACAGTCCTTGAGGATAAGACCTCTTGTGAGCATGACCGGCTGGTATGTTCCGGTGATGTGGAAATTGTAAGCCTTGCCATGGTCAACGGGATAGTAAGAAACATGGCAGCCATGGAGCTGCATGGCCATGACGACGAGTTTCTGAACTGCATCTGCGTCAGAGGCGAGGTGCTCAGGCAGAAGAGGCGGCTGGTATGGCTCATGGTGGAAATCTCTTGAGGATGTAGTGGACAGCGTATGTCGAGACCGGCGTGGATAGACAAAGGAGGTTGTGTAGACATCCATGGTGAGGGTATGAGGAGGAAGGAAGGGTATTGCTGATCAGTCCCTTTCGAAAAGGAGACCATATATAATCGCATTTTGTCTCACCTTAACAGAAAACATTTATTCTACGTCTACGATAAAATTTAACTATCGCCTGTGTACTCCATTACCCATCATCTGCACCAAGCCACACTGCTCGCAAATCATCATCCTCCTCCCGCTCCTGCGCCCGCTCATCCTGGAAATCAAATAACTTGTAGTAGCATGCCAACCCAGGAATCGAGAAATGCTGGTATGGATTCGATCGCTCTAGCTTCACCCCGCACCGATAGCAAAAATGTTGTCCGCACTGCCGACATGTCATCTGCAATTATTAATTTCAGTCTCATCATTCTTCTTCGCTGGCTCGGCACCTACATGGTTACACCCTAAATTCTTTTCCACATGGATCTCGCACCCTGGGCAGGCTATTGTCGAGGCTTGAAGCCAGCGCTTGTTCGCCATCTCTTCTTCATACAAGCGTACGAGGCGCTGGACATTATTTCTGCCGTATTTCTTCTCTATGTACTCGCGTTCTGATGATTCATCTTGGGCTGCCAGGTACTCAAGGACAATTTTTTCTGAGTGTGCGATCGGGCAGTCAATTATCGGTCCGTGCCTGTAAAGCTTTTTCAGCATTGTGTCGTTAGGCGGATATCAAAAATCGACTACTTGCCATGTTCTCCGACAAAATGCACAGAAAGTGAATCCACATTTGGGGCACTGACGAAATCGCTCCCATCCTGTCCCTTCCCCCATATCTGAAGGCCTGGGTACGGGGATCTGACAATGCTCCCTGGGACAATGCACAATAGATGGATCTACACCATGGTCAGTCTGCTTGTAGAGATGTTCGCGAGCCCACTTGCCTCTTTCTAGATCTCTCTTTTCTCGGAGCCTTCTCCAACGCTGCAGGTCGCCTTCCGAGACCACTTGCGCGACTTCCTCCTCCTGAGCTTCTCGCCCCACTTTGACGCAATCTGGGTCAGGACAGCCCACCCGTTCTACGTCACCTTCTTCTATACATAATTTCCAGAAATCCTGGAGGCATGATCGACAGAAGATATGAGCGCACGACAGACGCAGACATTTCGATCCCTTCAGGCTTGTTAAGCATATCGAGCATGGATATGAGTTTTTCGCGAATTCGAATGATTTTGATGACGCTTCATGTGCCTGCAATACTGATGCTAGAGCATGCGGTTCCGTGTGATAGATTCTACCGGCGGTAAGAATCTGAGCGCTTCTATTTAGGAGACATACAGACAGGATAGTTTTGCCGTCTTCATGCCATAGCATGTCCAGCTCAGACAGAAATTCCCCCGTGTGGATGTACTCTATCCAATTATAAAGAACACCTTCGCCGGCTTGCCATTGGCCCCTCAGCTTGCTTTGGAGTTCTAATAACGGTTTAGATAGCCATGAATGTGTAGCACGAAGAGACAAGATCCGAGGAGGACAAGTGGTAGGGTATCCTTGGGGAAGAGATAGCTGTAATAGAAGTGGTGGCAATGTTGACAACTTTAGTGATTGGCTAGGTAGCAGCTTACTGCTACTTGACAAAACCTGCGGCACGATTTTGACCAGACGCGTGTCATTGAATTCTATCGGGATTTCCAGTGCAAGTAACCCGTCGTCGCTCATCTGGCTTGCTATGCATTCCGGATATATCGACTGTAGTGAGCAAATGAGAGCAGTACAGTAGGTACAGTGTATGAGGAGCCACTTACCTCCAGTACCTCAAATTCTTCTTGTTGCATTCTGAAACATGTGTTCGCGCCCATGCCGTCTTCTGGCATATCACACTAGAGAGCAAATCAAGGTCTCGCGATTGCCCATATGAAGTCAACTGCACCTATTTTAAGGTTAGGTTAGGAATTGATACTTTTTTGATCAAGGCCATTCCTTCACATCCTCATACAGAATATACTGAACATGAACAACTGAACCAAAAAGAAAAATTTATATGGCCACAATCCAGGAGTTTATTCGTGCTTTGAAGGCGTCTTCGGATCCTCCTGTAGCCGGAGGACGGACTAAGATTGAAATAGCTCGTCATGCCTGGGACGACAACGCTTTTTTCTTGCCGAGCAAAGCCCAAGTTATTGCTGACTGGCTCTTATCCACCTTCCTTAAGGACAAATCAAAATCAGCGTGGGCACTGAGCAGCTCTTATCTCTGACTTGCACTCATTGGTTTCATCAGGTCTACCAGCTCTATCTTTGACTCCAGTCACTGGAAATTACTTCTAGATGTGCTTACGGACCAGGGTCTTCCGGTTCCCCTTTCAACATGGCTTCCGCCCCTCCTCTATCGTATATCTCTTCTGCCAATTCTGTCCGCTTTTATGGCCAAATTTGGAGAGGCTGGATCTCCAATGGAACTGTCTACTGTGGTCTGTTCGTGTGCCAATAAACTATGGGCTCTCGCCGAACACAAGATGTTACTCGAAGATTTAACAGATATCTTCAGTTCGGTATTGCAAAGGGCGGAACAAGGACACTTGACTCCGGGGATCATCACCATTGGTATCCTTGTTACGTCGTCATATCGCACCTCACTAGGGAATGTCACAAACAAGAAGAAGGTTTGTTCGTCTGTGCTGATAATATGTACTCCGGTAAATTTTACTAACCTTTATCACCAGTTTTATAACCTATTCCTTCAATCAGTCTTCCCCTGCTGGCTCCGCGTCCTTTCGCAGTCCCTCCCACTGTCATCAAACTTTCCACCCGAAGAAGGCAAAGTCGGTTCTCTCTATGAGGACATATACAATGCAGGTAGGGATACGCTTTTCAATCTCGACACCCTCCGTCAATTGTGCGAAGACCGCCCAACGGATCAATCTACTGCACTCTTCAACTGCCTTCAGAAAGCTTGTTCCTCTTCTTCTGAATTTCAAGCTGTTCTATCAATCATGCCAAAGATATTCCTATCATTTGTACAGGCGGTAAAACGGCACCGTGGCACAGTTTTCAGTCAAACTTCGAAGGCTATCGGTGCCGGGCTGAATGATGAAGTCAATACCGCGTCGATGAGATTTCTCGTGAATTGTGAGGTAGTGATTGCTTCTGTTGGTGAAAGTGGAGAGATGCGCACGGAGGTTTGGGACGCAAGGTTGAGACTGTTGGAAAGTGTTTTTGAGGAGAAGTTGTTCAACACTCAACAAGATGCGTTTGAGGCATTGGGGACCATCGTTCTGGACATAATTGGCGTGCTTGAACACTCGTGGAAAGGTCGGTCAGTCCAGTAGTATATTCATCCAAACGCGATTCATGGCCATTATCAATTAGTTGGATACGGGGATGTGGTCTCTTCTGCCGTCAAATGTTTATACAAAATTGGTCAGATCGATTGTGACCTTCTTCTCCCTTCACTCCCCCGCATCCTGCCGCTTATACTTCCTGTAAGCCCCTTGACCTATCCCAGTCGATGCTCTGACAGTTTTTAATATCAGATCTCATCAAAAGACTTAACAACAGCATCCTTCCTCGACCTCATTCTCGATTATCATACCAAAACCCGTACTCTCAACGATCACATCCATAATCTCTTAGCCTCCTTCTCATCGACCTCTTTCCCATCTGAGGATTCTGCTGACATGCACGAAGTATATGTTCAGTGTTTTTCAAGTCACGTTGTGAGTAACCGGAGTCTAGAACGGTTGGGCCGCGCAATTAGGACGTTTTTGACACCTGGACAAACATTAAGATGTGTCGAGATGATCTTTGAAACGATAAACGATAGTTGGAAAGCCTTTTCCAATTCTTTGAAGGGAATAGGCGATCTCAAGGAAAACGCAATGGCCGTTGACTCTGGGTTTGAATCTCAAGCTCAAGATGTTAAAGCCTTGGCCGTGTCACTCTCATTGCAAGTATATTTGATCCTTTTCGTCCTCACAAATCTGCCAATGCAGCATCTTACGGAAGAGTCGGCTATGAGTGTGCGGTGCCTAGTTTCTAACTTCAGGGAACAGACTGTCCGCAAGGCTTTACTCAAAATACTCAGAGTCAAACGACTACTTCCCGGAAAAGGGAAGAAGAGGAGAGAATCTGTAGTAGCCAGAGACGGATGGGAGACCCAGATTGTTGCCACTGCGATGCTGAGGGTTGAATATGTTCTGAATGTTGCCAAGATTACTACACAGGACAGCATGATGAAAGTCATCGAGCAGGCGAAGGGGGTCATTAACACAACAGGTGGAAGTGGTGAATTGATTGCGGAATTAGAACTGGAGATTGTGAGTCGTGACTTTGAAAACAATCAAGGTTACATTTTTTCATGTCCTCCTTGGCAGTTCAGGACTCTGTTACACTATCTTTCTCTGAATGATATCCAGCAAGGCCCTCCATCGCGAGATCTCGATATTGTCCTTTCGTATCTCAACAGCGCATTCAAACCCTCTGGTACGACTTGGTCTGGTCTACCGTGCCACTTGAAGGGCCCCGAATCGGGTGCATTAGCTGTGTTACATCTGATTCTTGAAAGATGGCTTTCCTTGCTAGAGTAAGTCCCTTCTCACCGGTGTCTTCGGTTTATCTCATATCAGGATTAGCCAACTAGCGACCTCCTCCCAACTGACCAACATCATTCAGCTTATCCTGGGTATTGATCTCGAATCCATAGCAAATGCTCCGAATATAGTCGATCCGGAGCTACGTCCGGAGTACCTTCTCTTTCGTCTCCTTCATTCTGCCGAATTTTGGGAGATGCAAAACCTGAGATGTGAGAGGTGCTCTTGTTTTTGCAATTGGAGTTTGACTGATCGACTTCAGCTGCTATGCTATCTTATCTTGTTGAGGCTGCCAGCACCACAACTGCTCAAATTCAGGAGAGCGAACTGGCCGTATATCGCCTACTTCTTTATGTTCCAACAGAGTACTTCACTAAGAATGCTCGAACGCGTCTTGTCAAGAGAGCCCGTGAGGTGGATTTCCAACTAGTTAAAGGTTTCGTTGAGGGGGAGAAAGGGACAGAGCACAGCTTGGACCAACAGAGATCCGCATTGCGCAATCTGATTACTCTGCGAGTGTTCTTGGGAAGGGTGATTGGGCTCGTGGGTTTTGAGCGCATTTCGGTGAGCACGGATTATGTCGAAACTTGTCTTCTCAGCTCTGATAGACAACAGGATGCTGACTTGGGTGGTTTTATTGTGCATCTCCTGACGTTCGATTGTGAAATCGAAGGCCTGGAATATGATGCTTTCGTTCAGTCTACTCTTGATTTGACTGTTACATGCTTCAGGTGCGCTTATGAATTATTTACAAGGGACAAGAAGATTCTAACATCATTACATCAGTGAAATCTTGAGGAATGCAAATTCCTATTCAGATTCTTTGTTTAGAGTCTTATCTTCCTTCAACCAGAGTACCATTCTCGTTGGTAGAAATCATGGTATTCAACCGCGCCTGCAGTCTCAGACCATCTACAGTCTGGTAACTGAAATTCTCAAACTCAAGGATAGTGCAAGGTGATTTCACTCTTCTACTCAAGATTGTCATTAACAATTTTTTCAAGTCTGCCCTCTGAATGCATCAGTTCCTTGCGTACATTCCACGATCGTCTAAGCGCAACTATCTCACGTTACGTGAAGCATGTCAACTCATCCAACCTGACGCACTATTTGGAGAGTCTGACCGGATGGTGCTGCGTGCTCAATCTGCGAAGATGGTTGGGTGAGAATCATCCTGGTGTGTTTTGTCTTCCTGACTTCCATCATCTAATGCATGACCTTGGTGGTTCAGAGGATGACGCCTGCATCGGAAAACACTTGATTTCTGTCGCTATTCGATCGTGTCAAGTGGCAGATGATTGCAAAATCTCGATATCTGCCATCCTCCAGGCAGAAATGTTCCTTCTAACGGAAGAGAGAAGTCGACGAAGACAGTTGGATCTCATTGTTGCGGCTTTCGTTGTGTTTCACGGTAGTTCTAGTGATGCTGGTGAGTCAGCCGGCCGACTTACCGTCAGTTCTCCGTCCCAGTTGCTCATCACCATTAGCCCGTAGAGAACTGAGTGTCCATATATCTGCGATATCTAAGCTTTTAGGGGCAGATGACTATTCATATACTCTTGATTTAGTTTTAGAATCTCTATCGCCCAGCTCTCTGCCTGTGGACAAACTTGCAATTGTTGTTCATCTCGCCAATTTACTCCTCAAGAGCAATCCGCAATGTAAGTTGGAAATCTATTCTTGATTTCCCTAGAGAACGGTCTCTGAAAGATGCTTACAGATACGCTGGGGCATATGCAATCATTCTCAACCCAGTGTTTAAACACGTTTTCTGATAATAGTACATTCATGTGCAATAGCGCCGCGCTACGTCTATCTATTCTTGAGTTCGTGGCACAACACTGCTCAGAACGGGTAAGCGCTTGGTTTTGTGAGATACCAGCCTGGACTGATTTTGGAGGAAGCCTGCAATATTGCGCTCGATCGATATTGGAAGTATATTTATAGTTCTTTTCAGCTTCCTCAGACCCTCAGAAGAACATGACGAAAGGACTGCGCCAGAAGTCTTCCACAAGATCATCGCTAGCATCAGTGCCCTCGTCCGCCTTCGGAGGGACCTCGTTGTCTCCGTCCTACCACATCTTGGCCTCGCTCTAAACAAGTTGATCTCTCTGATACGCAGCTGTCGTCCCCAGCTAGGTTCTAAACAGACGGATATGGTTATGCGGAATTTCCCTCGATGGGTAGCCATCGGTCAACCTTTAGGACTGGAAGAGGGCCGTATGTTGTCCCGCCTCCTCGAGACCCTAAACGTGAAGACGGTGGTTCGAAGTCATGTGGCAAGCAAAGCACAGAAAGCCGAATCACTTGCAAAACCATTTTCGAAACACGCAGCCTACGTTTTGGCAGCCTACATTGAAGCGCTCAATGATCCGCTTTGTGTCATCGGGTTGGAGATGCGACGAGAATTTGAGCCAGGGCTCTTTGCGTTGTGTGAAATAATGGGAGAACACGCAAGGGACGCGCTGTATGTCAGTCTAGACAATGATGACAAGGCTGTTCTGAAGATGATTTGGAAAGAATATGGAAAGCAACGCTATGTTGGTAGAGGATAGATTATTGAATGACGTGAAGCTGTATGATACCTCAATGTGCATGGCTGGCTTACCATTCCGATGCATGTCTACAATGTCGCAACTTCACACTTCGAGTTGCTTTTTTGTGTACGAGGAATTGCGTCACCACAGTCTCTCTTCACACAACAAAAAGACCTGCTCTCGTGGGCTCATTTCCGTAGTTGTTCTGATAGTTCAACTGTGTCAGGAACGAGACAGAAATTAAAGTAGCGCAGGCAAGCAGAGTTCACACTGACTTATTGCGCCACTGTAGCAGAGAAATAATTCTTTGTGAATGGCTCGCAGAAAATGCCTCATAGGTGTTTGGGGTCCTGGGTAAATTGCCCAGCCAATAGCAGAATTGCGACCAGCTCAAAGGCCTCTCAACCTGCCTGTTTAGGAATTGCTGGGTTTGCGCATATAAATCCTGGGTTGAAATCTTCCGAGGTCATCTGATTTTTGCCTTTCCCTTCCTCTCCCTTCCTCCCAAGTCTCACTCGAAAAGATCCTATTTTTTGTGCATGCTCTCGACCAAAGGGCTCTTTGGACCGCCTTTACAGGCTTGGTTTCTAAGCTTGGTGACAAGGTTTTGTAATTAACGATGTTTGGCTTTCGTGCTCATATCTGGTCATCCCTCTGGCAAAACTGCTACATCAGTAACGTCTCTTA
>Ga0157357_1000553_pt1 | contig 15874 bp, 13 predicted proteins | sample AttcapACBM1_FD_111485 | JGI IMG/M metagenome (GOLD analysis project Ga0157357, IMG submission 111485) | Fungus gardens microbial communities from leaf cutter ant in Botucatu, State of Sao Paulo, Brazil - Atta capiguara ACBM1 | ecosystem: Host-associated > Fungi > Mycelium > Unclassified ... | reverse complement strand
CATAAAGCTTTCTACTAAAGGATGTTCCCCATGTATTCACAAGAAGAAAATATACCATGGGTGATGTTCACATGTGAAATGGCTCTTGGAGGAGGCCGAACAAGCGACCGTGGATCAGGTGCCAACAACCGTGTGTGCTTAATCGGTTCGTTCTCCTTCTCGGAAATGACCATGTCTTCCCCAACCTCCTCCAGTTTCCATTCAATTAACAGTGATGACATAGTTTTCACGCCCTCAACAGCAGACGAAAGCGTCCTTGTGACACCAGTCACTTCATCCACGGACTCTCAGACAACTGACCACCTTCAGTCATGGAAACCTGTCTATGACTTCAATTCACCTCCAGATGTGACCAGACCCTATAAACCAGAAGAAGCTCTTGAAGATATACCAGGTGTACGCTATGCGCTGGAGATCTTCTTATCCTCCCACATGCTTGAGTCGGAAGAATACTGCAACAAGGCGGATGAAATAAAGTGCGCCCATCTTTTCATTTAACATTTCCGGATTTGATTCACCATCAAGGCAGAGAACGACTCTATTTTGCGACCGGATTTGGGCTCATACAATGCATCAAGGGGTTGATGTCATACGAAGATGGGGTTGGTGTCTCCCGTTTCTGTAGTCACCATCCTGAGAACTATCATGCACTAGGATATTCTCGCAGGAATTCACCACACCAAGCACGGAAACCATATTGCAAGTCAGCATCGCCAACAGCAAGCCTTCCTCGGCTCTCGTCTTGCTGGTTACGTGGTCTCCCATCTCAGTTCAGGTGTCAACCATATTAGAGGGATGACTCCAGTGGAGCGACATGCGGAGCTTGTCTATGCTGAGAGTCTTTTTGAGAAGGTGAAGAAGATCAGACTCCCATGCTTCCGCCTCTCATCCCACAATAGGCACTGCTGGGGATTATCTATTCTGGTGACTGGTTGGCGTTCATTAAAGAAGCGTGAGTTCTTCGCTGCCTTGTGTATGATCTTCCACAGTCTAAATTCTTGTGGAGACTTAATATGAGGACGATGATTGGCGTCTACCGACAATTGGGGCAATTCCTTGATGCTGTCGATGCCGAAGCAGCAGCACGAGGTAAAGGTCCTATCGACAAGACGATTGATCCTCATTTCCGGTCTGGTGTCTACCTTGGTGTCGGGCTGTCTCATATCATCTTGAGCCTCATGCCGGGGAAGCTCATGACCCTCGTAGAGCTGTTCGGGTACCATGGAGATCGTAAACTTGGTTTGGAACTTTTGATGAAGGCTGGAGGATGGACTCATGAGCAGGATCAGCCATTGATAAGTGCGAGTGCGTGGTTATCTTTTCTGACTCGATGTCCTATTTTGATATTATCCTTTTCCAGAGGAAGAAGGCGTGCGGCGTTCTATTTGTGATTTAGCGCTGCTAATATTTCACCTCGTTTTGTCAAGTTTCACTTTCGATGGCGTTGACATTACCATCGCGAACAAGGTTCTGAAATGGAACTTGAAACGATATCCAAATGGTGTGATGATATCACGATTGCTATCGTCTGTCACTAACACTCTACAGGTGTTTTCTTCTTGTTCGGTGCTGGCCGCCTCGCTCTCTGTCAATCACAGCCTTCCAAAGCTGTTTGTTACTATACCCTAGCAATGGAATCGCAAAAACAATATCGCAACCTCCATCATATTTCCTTTTGGGAAATTGCTATTGCTAACCTCGCGCTATGGGATATACATTCGAGTCTGAAATACTGGACAGATCTGGTGGCCGAAGCTAGCGTATGTTCCTCACTTACTATGGCATTTCTATCATTAAAAGCTTGTATTAGTGGTCAAAAGCCATTTATACCTACGGAATGGCTGTTTGTTTGCTCGAAGTTGGCGATGGATCACAGAAGAAGGACGCAGCAAAACTGCTGGAAAAAGTCCCAGGCCTACGGCAGAAAATAGCTGGGAAGTCTATTCCTCTTGAAGTATGTTTCCAATTCTTTCCCATACCTGGGTGGTGGCTCAGGTATTTCATAGAAATTTGTAGCCCGTAAAGCTCGCAAATTTTTGCAGCAGGGCAATCGTCTAGCGCTTGCTACTCTCGAACTTGCATATATATTCCTTGGCATTGCACACGCACCTCGAGAAGTTATTACTAGTAAGATGTTGCCCGAAATCGAAAAGGCACTTGCCAAGCTTGAATCCTTTAAATCGAAACCGAAGAAGTACGAGGGTGGCCATGGTTACTGGGATGATTATTGCCTAGCTCAATTCCTAAAAGGGGTTTGCATGCGCTATGTAGCACATCCGGTACGTAAACTCCTCTCCACATGAGATTGATCCTGATTTCAGGCCTTCCACAGGATGCAGACGCAATTGTTGATCCGCTGGAGCCATGCATCATACCCAAGGGTCAAGCAGTGAAACAGGCGCAGGATGCCTTCCAGCTAGTCCTTCAGCACGGCCCTAAAATTGAATTAGATCATCACATCGTATACCATACTCGTAAGATATTGTATGGCTTTTTGTTCTTCATTCCACTTGATGAGTCCCAACGATACCAGATTACGAACTTGGACGGTTACTCGCGTGCGAAGGAGAATATGACAGCGCAAGAATTCAGTTTGAACTTGTGATTTCCGGAAAACACTTGGAAGTAGGATCGTCGGGAAAAAAGGTGCGAAGCTGTACTTTTTTATTTCAGACTGACAGACACCCGTGCAAAAGGGCAAATATAGTATGGAGGTATGCCAAAGGACTTCTTTCTCCCGAATTGACTTACTAATTCTCTCCGATAGAATGCTCTTCACATGAGATGCCATGCTGCGTTGGATGCTTTGCATCAAAAGCGCCTGTAAATATTATTTCTTGTTCATGTGATCTAATCTATCTTGTATGCATATTTTTTTCGGATATGGAGGCAATTTCTGTTAGATTACGACATCGGATGTCATCTGATCGGTTGTCTCGATAGGTCCTCTCGAGTAACTAATCTGCCGCGGTGTTTCAAAGACCCTTATCTCAAGTGGTATTAACACTCATATCTGCTGCAGCTATCGGCGGTGCACTTCCAATTATGAGATCCAACTGCAAGATTGCGTGGCAGTCATTATGATCCTACTGCTAAATTAGATATGAACGGCTAACACCAGGTGGTCAACCGGCAAATAACCATTTTAGCTAGCCGACCCTGTAGGCACCTCTTACACTCTAGGATAATTATGACATGGCTGACAGGTAGGTAGGCTTCCACAGCGGCATTTACAGAATAATATAGCAAACATGGATCCTAAAATCGCATTTTGTTGAGATTGTATCTGAGAATAACCAGTTTTATCATTGAACTGTATAATTACATGGCTGGAAGTATAATTTCTGGTAAACAATTGTAGTAGATATTAAGGTTTATTGAAATAAGAAAGAGACATCCAGTGGAGTGATTTGAAGTGATTTACACAGAATGGCACCACAGTGGCGTTTAAGAGGTTGCAACATTGCTTTCTGAGCTCAATAAGGGCGATTTCATCGAGTTGAGATGTTATAGCCCAGTCTAAACACGGTTGATTTGAACATACGAACTGCCAATTCTCTGAAGAAAATGTTGATATTATCTGTCTTACTCTGGATAGTTGGTGGATCACTCTGTTGTGGGGAGTTTTATGACGAACGTCTCCAATTGAGTATAGTGGGTGGACAAGAGCGTGCTGGAGCTAAAAAGGTTTCCCATTAAGAATAGTAATAGTATTGCGTGGGATTTCCCTCAGTGTGAGACGCAAAATCCCGTCACAGAATGAAAACCATGACGTATTGTCATATCAACCAGATATTCAACAGTCGTAGAGCTCCAATAGAGCCGCTCGAGAAGTCGTGTTCCTCGCGACACCGAAATTGATATCCCATGCGACCCAGACCTGGGACCAGGCACAGTCCTCCAGAGACAAGGAGACGTGTGTTCGTTCTCCGAAGGTTGCGAATGGCCTATGACTTCCCACAGGAGAATCTTGGAATGCAATACATATCTGAAACTCCAGTCTGAGGAAATACGTTGACCATCTATCTATTCAAGGGATTGCTTGCAATTTTTAGTTTACCACCACAGTTCTCTTTAGACATTCGACATAATTGCTTTTAGAAAGGTCCTTTTACATAATGTATGACATGTGACTTTGATCCGTCCGTAAAAGTAGGGCGTCCTGAACACATCTGAGAATCCTCACATTTGAAATCCAGGTCTGGCATTCCCTTCTGAAAGAATCTGGGACCTCAAATCTTCTCAGATTGCCTACAGGAGGTTTCCGATAGCTCCATGTACATGTCTCCGAATTGCTCCCGATAATGTTTCAAGGCATAAGATTACGCCCGTCGTGCGATAGATTCCCTGTGGCCCACCGAAGATAGCCCGAAGGTCAGCTGACCTCCCACCATCACAGGATTGTGAAACAATAAAAAAACTAGCGATCACCTCAATCTACAAAACACGGCTACCTCATCACATTTTTATCAAATAGTGTCACATTTAGAAATTTGATTCATATCTAAAGATGCAGAAACGGGAGAAAGAAAATTTTTCTATGATAACTTTCAACATAACTTCCAATGTCCTTCTCGCCAACCCCTGTACCAATACTGTGGAAGATTCGATGGATTGATTCTGAGCCACTCACTTCCAGGGCTTAACAACGTTGTCCACCACATGCCGTTACTCAAGCCATCATCCACTTTTGAAACCTCGCAGGCGTATTCACCGAACGCAAGAGTGAAGTGGCGCGTTCTTCAGGATTAGGTTCATTCAGTCTCCGCTTTGCAGCAATATGGAAGTATCGGACATCATTCCTTAATTGGAAGTTCTGCACTGATAAAAGGAGGTATCTCAATTCTCTCCTTAACAATACTCAAGATCCAAGCTGGATAAGGATCTTCCAAATGTAGATCTAGCAGTGAGGGAGGGACAGTCAGAGGAATGTGCCTGAAAGTGGCCAACGATAGTACTGCGGCTCCGAACAGCGAGCCGATGGGTTGATTTTGATTGATCACTTCCACGGTATCTGTGTTCCTTGCCACTATCTTTGGCAATTCTCACGGCATCGTCTCAAATGTCATATGGTGTGAGGAAGTATCGGTTGGGAATTGGTATTCCAAAAATCCCGAAACTTTCAGGTCCAACACGTCTCAACCCAGATAGTGCTTGTTTTCGCTTATAGGCTGGGGATGGCGCAAAGTGCATTGAGTCAGAAGATGCCGGTTCCACTTACGAAACAATATTGAAGTCTACAGACGGGTATAAAGTTGGTGTGTAATCCATTTGGAGAATGATATCAACTGAGAAACCGGAAAATGATCAACACTGACCGGTTTACCTATTTAGAACGCAGCCTCCCATGCTGAGTCCTCTGGACTTTTCACGTGCATTTAAGTCGCCGGTTGTAACATTTTAATGCAGAATGGATCGCGATCAGGCCTCTGCTGATCTCATTTTTATTGCCTGAATTGGATCTTGCTCCATTGTTTGTTCAATGCGGAAGTCCCTACATACGCTACCTTACGCCTTCCAAGCACCGGGCAATTGTACATATATAATATATTGGTCTTTCATAGCTTCCAGCAATGTATACTAATGTCTGCTCTACCAAAAGGGAATTTCCCATTCCAGATTAGAACGTCCTTTTTACTGTCTACCACAGCGAGTTTGAGTCTCTCGACAGCATCTCTGATCCTATTAATGTCTTCAATTGAACCGCTCGCTATTTCTTCCTTGGTACTCTGATCACTCATTAGACGAAGGTCAGGGGCAGGAGGTAAACTAAGATACACCTGAATTGCCTGACTAATGTCATTATCGATGACGGCGAGGAGTTCGGCCGTCTCCCCTCGCTCTCTCCACCGAATACCGACTGTGGCACGTACGATTGCTGTGAGTAGTGGAAGACTTGACGACCCAAACCCGACGCCATAAAGTTTTCTTGTACGAGATAAGAGATCGTAAAGGGATTGGGCGGGCAGATAGAAAGAATCTATTTGTTCGAATAATGTCGCTGATACGAGTTCAGTTGTGTTGTCGGTCCTGCGCAGACGATCTCGTGCACAGGTTTTGTAACTTTGGGTGAGACAGCCGGGATGAATCGCCAGTAGGTTCCGTGTGATCGCACGCAGGCTGGAAAGGAGACATTATTAAGCCAATCTTGAGAGTAGACAAGATTTCAGACTTAGACGTACTCATCCACACTAGCATTTGCAATGAAAGTGTCGAGCATGAGATTTCTGGCATGAAGACGGTAAGTTTACTTGGTTGTCGTCGTTTATTTTGGCCCTTACATGTGTCCGAGAGCAAGGCCTGAGAGCGAAGGGGTCTGAAGTGCGGGCATGATGAAACACAGTGTGGGGTTATGAGGGAGTAAACACAGTGAAGGAAGTACAGTAACCCCCCCGTATTTATAACAGAGTTGTGCCCTTCGAAGAATCTTGTTCGATCCATCGATCGGAGATCTGAACTCGGCACTTCAAACTGGCTCGTCTCGTCTCGTCTCATAAATCCGGCCTCATACAAATTTACCGAAGGAATGTGTATATAAAGTACTTAGCTGATTTCCATATGCCAACGCCGACAAGTTTATGTCTTCTATCCCTCCTCCCAGCGAATTCTCTAGGATAGGTCCTGTGCATGCACCTCGTATTTGGACAGGTCTCTGGCAGCTCTCCTCATCTGCATGGGGTTCAGCCGACATTGAAGATATCAAACATAGCCTGAGGAAACTCGTCGATAGCGGGTATTACTTCTTTGGTGCCTATCTGCCTTGTTTGGATGTGATTGTTACCAAAAAATATTAATCTAATTCATAGACATGGTGAGCTACAAGCCAGAGTAAACAACCGGATCTGAATACCTCATTTTCGATGACTCTCTACTGAAATCACAAGGGCATGTAACACTGATAAGCTCTTCGGTACACCCAGCTAATGGATCTGTAATAGCTGATCACTATGGTTCCGCGGAGAACATTATCGTATGTCGTCAGAGTTTGAAATCAATGCCCAGTGTCACCTTGTGTAACAGGGTCAATTCTGCCATGACCTTCCAGATTCAAGTCAAATGTTCATTGCCACCAAATGGTGTGTCTTCCACAAGTGTACTCCAACCAGGGAGATAGTACTGGAAGCCGTCAAGGGTCGTTTGAGAGAGTTGCAGACCACTCAAATTGATTTGCTTCAGGTCCGTCAGCTCCAACGTTAACATTTTATCATCCCCACTAAGATACACTCGATAGTTCCACTGGCAAGATTATAACGACAAGGGTTACCTAGTTGCTCTCCAGCATCTGCAGTCTTTCCAGATGGATGGGTACATCACGCACATTGGGCTCTGTAATTTCGACACCAAGAGAACAGACGAAATATGTACTGTTCTTGGCCCCGGTGCTATTGTTTCGAATCAGGTTCAGGTCAGAAATTTAAGGTCCGACAACACGAAACTTGGCTGATTTGTTCGCTACAGTTCTCAATCATTGACACACGTCCACTCCATGGAATGGGTGACGTATGCATGAAGCATGGACTGAAGCTTCTGACTTATGGCACATTAGTCAGCTTGTCATCACATCTTCCGACTTAAACTCATCCAATCGATTACAGTGCGGAAATTTTTTGACTGACAAGTGGCTCGGAAAACCCCTCCCCGATCCATATGGTGAGGGAAATCCATTGACACCATCCCAACGCAAGGTAAACAGCCCTTGTCCTGAGCTCTCGGCTATTCTCAACTTGGTTCGATAGTATCTCGATGTTATCTTAATATCATGGGGCACATGGGAGCTACTTCAGTCGCTGTTGAGAGTACTTCGTGCTATTGGCGACAGACACGGAGGGAAGAGCATAGCCAATGTCGCAACACGTTGGGTTCTTGATCATCCTTTCGTTGGTGCTGTGCTGGTTGGTATGTCTAATGCATGCTTCGTGGGAGAATAAAAGTTCTGATATGATTAGGCACGCGGCTCGGAGTGTCTGAACATTTTGCTGACAATGCCAAGGTTTTCAACTTCAAACTGACCTCACAAGACCGCGCAGACATTGAAGACGTCCTGAGCCTCTCTAATGGTCACAGAATGGTTGCCTCGATCGGCGATTGTGGTGCGGAATATCGGTCATAAATCCATCTCCTCGGATGAGCCCTGTGTGACCTCGAGTGACAAACTTACAGCATCGAAAGCCTCTCTGTGCCCGTTCTCGTTTGCAGATGGAGTTAGATAAGCTAATAATTGTACATAATCGAGCTGTCTCTATTAATCAGCCCTACAATTTACTCATGGAATTTCCTGAATAGAATGTGGATGGCAATCGTTGGATAGGTTGTAGTTTCCGTTTCAGATCTCGTAGAACAGACGTCTTCGGATGCCAATCTCGGAATGCGTCGCGTAATTCCGCAATCTCCCCGGTAAAAAGGTGCAAGACGTGTTCATTCGCTATGACATCGCGCAGCGCCCAGGGAATCTATGCACATAAGCGATGTTCCAAATCAGACACGTGTTGTTCCTATTCAAATTCGAAACTCACTTCGTAATCATTTTGTTCGTGAGTGGCATCAAACGATTCAAGCGTAGCTCTCGAATGATCCGCGAGCCCATCATTTGTTAAAAAAAGATACTTGACTGCCAGCCTGTCAGAGATGATGGGGATATCTTACTCTGAACTGAAATCAACTCGTGGAAATAGGGATGACTTACATATATGTGGCCAGTTCCTCATAGGCTGTTGAGTGTCCTACTCCATTCAACGAACCAGCTGTGGCCTCCGACAGATGCTCCAATAGACCACTATCGCTGATACCCGAATTGAGGATGCGAATTAAGAGAACCAGCAGATTGGATAAAAAATCCGAGGAACTGCACCAAAATAGCACGATAATATTAGACAGAAAGGCAAAAGAATTAAAAACCTACTGATACGCATCACCGTCAATGTAGAGGGCTCGTAATATCAGCGGATGTGAGATGGCAGTGAACAGGCCAGAATAGACTGGTACTACTTGATCATCCATCGAAGCGACGTACACCATTTTCACCTGGAAACGATCCAGTGGCAGTTGAGTTTTGACCTCGATTCAGTTTTCAGAAATAAACATACACCGTTGTCCAAGACATGACGAAGGGCAGTGGTATAAGACTTGGATACTGCACTCTCGGTGTTCTGCGAGAAAGACTAGTCACTGAAATATATTCCTGGCCACACGGCAATGTCACATACCTGGAACTCAAACAATTCGCGGGTAGCATTCGACTCGAAGTACTAGAAATGGACCTTATCAATATCAATACATGGGAAATAAATTAAAACAAACGTGAAGGTATGGTTGGACCAAGCTACTATTACGCAGATACCGCAATGGACCGAGATGGATTCCACACATTGCTAGGCAGCATATTTTCTGAGGATTAGAAGTGGATGCAACTTGAACGCCAACTTCTCCTGAGAATGATGACCCAAGGTCAGCTGCTGGCACGTTTTTTGCGGTACGAATATGTCGACCATGAATGAGGCGATTCAGGAGGTGGGTCGACACCACGGAACCTTGCGAATGTGCAACAACAAAGATTGCATCAGCTGCCTGCAAGTCATCCATCCATTCTTGATTTGCTATCAAACTGGAATATAGTCTTTTCCAGTGAGGTTGACATGCAGAACCATTGAGTCCTGATGTTAAATAATTAATCAGCGCTACTTACCTGTCAACACGATGGTCAATCGTTCCTTCGCCTTCCAATGGAATCCTGGTGATCTTGTCCAACGATACTGCACGGTCATTTTGAAAGCTCTCTAACGCTTTCACCATCATGTTTACGAATTTGGAGCTTGTTCCCGTAGGCTGAGAATTCTGAGGACAGGCCAAACATATCAGACACAGTCACCACTCACCTCGCCCAAAACCGTACGGACAACAGCGCCTTGATATAGGTGAACGAAAACAAAAGAGCGAAAAATTCAAGACCAGCTCACCAGGAAACCAACCATGTATCCCAATCACGACCACACGTCTACAACCCCTCAACACATTATGGACCTGCTCTCCAGCATGGTCACTGGTAGTTTCATGAATATCCTGCACGGGTGCCTTATCTCTCCCCATCGCCGCCATAAAGCGCCAGGGGATGTGCCTAGATATCGACGATGTCGACTGACTAGAGATTGATGTCTTTATTGGCAGCGAGGGCGGCGAGATTCGAGCCCTAGATGAATTCTTACTGACACCGCTAACACTGGGTTCAAGAGTGTCCCAAGCATGAGGCAACTCCCTTCCGAAGTGCCGGAACCTTTCCAGCCGCTCTTTCATCACCCAGTTAGGGACTCGCTCTTTATTGTCATCATCAGTATTCCTATCATGATTATCGACTGCATTTTCCGAAGACGTCGAAAATAGTACACCACTGACGAATCCCATCGCACGTCCCAACAGCCTTCCTCCGGCAACACCGTGGCCCTGTCTACTGAGACTATTTGGGGGATTCGGAGGAATCATGTTGCGGGGTGGGGCATGGAAGGTATCTTCCCAAGTCGGTAATACAAGGTTAGGGGATGGAAGTGGCTTTTCCTTCTTTGCAGATGGCGCAGGAGAGGCGGTGCGCTTGTTGAGTGTTGCAGCTCGCACTGCCGGCGCTGTTGATGGAGAGCCCGTTGCGGGATCAGGACTGTGAGTAATTATCTTTCCCATGGTAGCCGAAGGCCTATGGATTGCGGAAGCAACGACGGGCGTTGTCGAACCAGACTCAACCTCGGAACATGATATTGAGCGCGATTGTACTTTCTTTGCGTTAACGCTCACTTTGCTTGTAACACAATCGGCTACAAATTGTCGTTGCTTTACGCCTTCAGAAGTAGTTGTTTGCAATGACAGCGATGATGACGATTTCTTACCATTTCGACTCGATTTCATCGGATCAGATCCATCAACAACTTTGGTACCCGTACGTCCGTTTTTTTTCTGATCCTGATCGCTCTGCCCATTCCCAGAAATTTCATCGGGGCTGTGATTATGATTATCCTCATCATCAAAATCCACTTCCATCACTTCTACTCCATGTCCATCACCCTTCACATCTTTATCTGATATGGTCGAATCACCATAACCCAACGTTCTCAAAACTAATCTCCTTGAACTGAACAATGACCTCCAGCCCGATCTATACGCAGTATCGGTGATGCTCTGTGCAATTGGATTCGAAACCCCTGCATCATTACTTGTCATATGCACGCCTTCCATATGCCCTTTTGGTTTTCTATCTTCCTGTTCTCCCTGCTCCCATGCAGCGATGATCTGATCAGGAGCCTGATCTTCACCATCAAACACTTCCTCCTGTTTATTGGTTTGATGCTCATGCTCTCGAATATTCTCTAGTCCTGCTGGTACAGTATTTTTCCCACTCTTGTTGGACTCCAAGCTGTCCGCCGGTCCCACTCCGAGTTCCTCCTTATTTCGATATTGATCACTGCCCTTACCATCTTCATTGTCCCCAGCAACACTAGGACTGGTGGCTGCATGGGGTAAATACCACAAGAAGGAATTAAACCATCTATTCACACTTGACGCAGCAACTGCAGATGAACTCGGAACCATGATCGTTGTCGAACCCACGCTCGAGCCAAGCTGCGGGAGCTCCTCTTCTGTCGACGAGTCCTCCAGCTTTTTGCTCGAATTGGGTTCCTGAGTCCGTGAAATCATGTTCTCAACCTCGGTGACATTAGGAGCATCATCGTTACCTCGGAAGCCTGTGGACTTCGTGGACTCTGTCCTGATACTGTCCACATGGCTTTGCCCTGCGCAAGTCTTATTCGGTGATGTCGTCATGGCTAAATCACCTGATTTGAAGTTTGCATGGGTCGTTGCGGGTGGAGTGTCACAATCCACGTCATGACAAAGTATGTTTCCGATGGTCTCCGATGAAGAAAGCAAATTCTGGTTCATTGTCGCTCTTCTTGCAATTTGCGGATTGCCACTGCACCACGGGTCGGATTGGCCGATCCCTGACGTGTTTAATGTTGGCACATCAACTCCATTCTCCTTCTCCTTAGTAGACGATATTGATCCAGGGTTGGTGGAAGTGGTGGACCAAACATTGAAATATGACCACAATCTTGCCCCTGTACTCGAGGATTGAATGGTGGAGTTGGTGGGAGTTGGCTCCTCTCTTGGAGTGTCAAAACAATCATGAACTACGGATGACTCCGCCGACACTATGGGATCTACTCCGGGAGATCCATTGGAAGCGGGCAACGCCTCAACTTCTTCGGCGGTCATGATAGGCGGTGAATAAGACATAGCATTCTGTAAAAAATCTTGCACGGCATCTTCAGAGACTTTCTGCGTCAGCAGTTGGGGCGATCTTGAAGAATCTGATGCAAGAGCGGAGACTGACAGAGTTTCGAGAACGTAGCATAGAGAAACGAGTTAAACCCACCAGCTAATCTATCTGATGACTTCTTATGATTACTTCGGGCAATTAGAAGACTGCTGACAGGCTGGTCATTCAAATCGACCCCTGCATTTTCCTGTTTGACGGAGCGTCTAAAAAAGGTGAAACGACTCGATGGAACACTGAGTGTATCAATGCTGCTGCTCTCATTGTCTAAGGTAGTGACCGCTGAAGAGGGCAATGGTGGCAGTGTGTGTGTGAGGTCGACGACAGGTGCATCTTCGTCCACGGATGATGGAAGTGATTCCTGGATCAATTTAGGTAGTGGACCAATATAGTCTGCCTTGGGAGATGTTAAGGGAAAATGAGATAAAGACCGAGGTGAAGGGGCGGTGAAGGCGAGTGGTTGCGTAGTATCGTTGCCAGACTTAGTAAATGAAGTCGACAAATCGGTATCATCTGTAGGGTCGGCTACGGAATGGGTTGATAACAGTGAGACAGAGCGAGCATTATTGTTATGATCAGAATCATGAACAAAAGCTGACATGTCATTGCTATGTGGAAGTTGAATGGCTGTGTTCGACTGGGAGTCAGAGGACGAATGGACGAAGCTCATCCTTGGTGGAATCTTGTTGCCTTTGATTCGTCTGAATCTTTCGAGCCAGGATTGCTTAGTCGGAGAAGGTGCAGGGGGAGTAAAGGAAGGAAGATGTGTACTACTCAAGTCGACTGGGTTGTTTGAGGTAATTTTCGTGAGACTTTCTGTCGACTCTGGCACATCGACACTGATACTGCCTGAGGGAAACCACATTTCATTTTGGACTGTGAGCTAATGACGAAGAAATAACGTACTCGAAGGTTCCTCCTCATATTGCAGGGTTATTGATGCGGAACTCGTTTCCTGCTGGTGCGGCTGTCTCACCTCCTCAATCGGCCGTTGCAAGTCCGAGCTTGATAAAGATTGTCTGCAGGTAAGTCTCTGTGAAAGGATGGAAGTATCATCACTGGACTGAACAGAGACTGTATCAAGCCGAGTTGACACAATAACTTGAGATGCTGAGGCAAGAGGAGCTCCTTGTTCTGGCTCTGCGAAAACAAGCGATACAGAAACTGGAGCATATTTCTTATGTTTTTCATGCCACGAGGGTTGAAGGAGCGGATTTGTAGAGCGAGAGGGACGGTGACTGGATGGCATCTGACGGTGCGACCTCGCCAACAGCGAGATACTCATCTGGACCTCTGTCCTGACATCACAATCACGTGCGATCGCTTTCTGGCACAAGTACATATCTCTGAATTTTCCTATTGTTAAAGGACATCACTTGCGTCCAGGAACTATCCCTCGCAGTACGCCGAACCGCTTTCTCAGGAGCGAGTCGAGATGTTCTCAACCGACCATAGGTAACTATGCTACACTAGTTTATAAGTTCTTCCCGATAGACGAAGTCCACCCCATTTGGGATTTTGAACAAGTCATCTGCCCAATGAACCTACGCTTGGGGCAACACAAAAAGACGTCATCACTTATACGTCACCAGATTAACCTCAAGGTGAACCTGAAAAACGAAGTGTTTGCGCGCATCTTGGAAAAGTTGAGGATGCAAGGAACTTCATACCGTGCCTGCTCATATCAATTTTGGACGGAAGTCATAGTTTGTCCGATCTGGAGGAATTTCAAGGTGATTTTCACTAAATCAAAATGTCATCATTGTGTTAATGGTTCGAGGTGTGAAACTCTGAGGCTCAGACCACTGGCAGGAATCGATGTTGACATGAACCTTCTCGAGTGGTGAACGTATAATACTCACGGTTGGTTCTCCAGCAGAAAATTTCATGAATCCATCGACGATAGGTTCATGGACCGTATCAACAGTGAGCTGACGGAGTCCGTCCCTAACCTGTTAGACCATTGAGCACGATATTCATAGAACGTTCATAAGACTGCGCATTCGCACAAAGCCATCCGTGGAGCATGTGGATTCGGATACTTTGAGTGTCGTATGCCAATCGGATCACTCGCCGCCATGCAATATGCCCTTTGGAAATAGAATTTCCATTCGAATGTACAGCTGTGAATCAAGAGCTTCAAGAGCTTCATCAGTAAGAGAAACCATGCTACAAAACTGCATGCCACCGCGTGCTCATTAAATTAACACATTAGGAGATGCCGTGCAGCATATGCTAAAGGAGCCTCTAGGTAGTCAAGTAGATTAGACATGTTGCCTATCTGAGGTTACGTCCAATAGACACCACCCCATCAAACTCAGAACCCCCAGTTTAGATTACGATGCAACTACTTCGCTAGAGCAAACTAAAGAATGTTATCGGTATTTGCTACTGACCAGTGGGTGGGCTCCGCTCATGCATTTTGTCCAAGTTCACTGCTCGTCGACTTTATGTAATCGCTCGTGCTGGTGTTTCAAAACAAAAATTTGACGAAGCTATTCATGTACATGTTTGTTGTACACTGGGAATGGATTTGGACAGCTACCCTGCGTAACTTGCAGTGTCGACAAAAACAACAGTACTAGTACTAAAGGGGTTGGATATACAATAGCATGTGATGCAAAATAGAACAATGAAGTCCATGTACCACGGAGTGACTTCAGACTAGTGCATGGTTCTCCGATAAGCAACCGCAACAGAAGCCGGAAGGCTGGCGTATCCTTGGAAACTGCGCAGATTCAGTAATAAGTTGTATGCAACACGTGGTGTAGTGCTACAGCGTACTTCGACGCTCAACAACTTCCCTCCTTCTCTGTGACAACTAGAGTTTGGACTATATCTGATTTCCGCCAAATGGCTGCTGGCCGGTTGGATGTCCACCTAGTCAAATAATAGTTACCGAAGAAGATCACCCATGTTAATGGGACTTTACAAAGGCCGATTGTAGTTCCGGGTATCAGTCCGCTATTCTGACGGCAGAACTATGATCGCCGTACATCAATACAACATTCTTCCACGTCACGTCACTGTATTACACTGCCACTAGGGAAACCCCTATCTAGTCACAGCATATTAGGCCCTGGAAATTCTAAATAGAAGAACCGGAGCACCAATCGCTCCCGTTATTCCCGGTAACCAGATGTTTAGGCAGATTATGTCAGCGTTCAGAACATGGAACCCACACGATTCCGTTATATTTTATACGCCGGGTAGAAATAGTTCGGGTAGAAAACATTCAGCCATCAAACATTTAATCATCAAGATACAAATACTTAAAGCACTTCCATTCGCTGGCATGAGCTTCTCCCTAAAATGTTTCAAGAGTTCCGAACCGCTCCTCCAACATCAGTTCTCAACCTTGTCCTTAAATATCAATAGTTTCTCAACTTCTTCGGGTGATCTATCCTCTATTCTTTCTGGAAGGACAAGTATCTCACTTGCACTGCTCTCATCGTGACAGCTCTGGTAAACTTAAGCTGAGCTGGCTCATGAGGTTCTATTCTTGGTACCTTGTATTCTAAGTTCTCGGATCAGATAATTTCAGAAAACTGTCACTGGTCAAAT
>Ga0157357_1000552_pt1 | contig 15889 bp, 15 predicted proteins | sample AttcapACBM1_FD_111485 | JGI IMG/M metagenome (GOLD analysis project Ga0157357, IMG submission 111485) | Fungus gardens microbial communities from leaf cutter ant in Botucatu, State of Sao Paulo, Brazil - Atta capiguara ACBM1 | ecosystem: Host-associated > Fungi > Mycelium > Unclassified ... | reverse complement strand
TCTAGTTCTCAGATTAATGGGTGATTGGAATGAAGTATGATCCATGCTAGAAGAGTAGAAAGTGTATAGATGTCAGATAGTATGTGATATTTACTAGTTCTAGAACTAGCTTTAAAAAGCAAATTAGGTGAGTTTGGAGACTCACTGACACATTGAGAGCTGTTTTGGAGACCAAGAGAAAGTGTAGGATTTTTTGTTGATCTTTTTGAGTTAACTATAGTAGTAGTTGAAAAAAAGTTGTTATATAATATCACTATTCTATTCTACCTATCATAGAGTGTGACTTGTGACTTGTGTGACACATTCATATGACAAGTCAGATGCTTTTTCTCCTATGATACTCTTGTTTACATAAGTCTAAATTTTATAAATAGAAAATAAACAGAAAAAAGATGGAAAAATAAAATTCTCTCTCAGAGTGGGTGGTTTATGACTTTGGGTTTTTTGGGAGTAGTCAACTATAACTATAAGAAATCTGCAAAAATTACTAATAACAATTGTAAGAGATGCTTTATCATATTTTCAGCAAGACTCCATTTTCTTTGGGTACAGTCCAGTTTAATATTGTCCCTGAGCATAATTTTCTTGCCAGCAGTCAAGAACAAGTATTATCTCATCAAACCATGGTCCTGCTTAGTAACGAGGACAAGAACAAAACAATAACTTTATATCTGTACTGTTTTCTACAGAATTTTATTTATGTGTTTCTGCCTTGTTCAGCTTCAGCATGGTCCTCAAGGTCGCTCAAGCCCTCACTGACAAATTTTTACTTTACGAATATGCTTGGCACATACTTGTGGGCTTAATTGTTCTCGCAGTTGTTAGAACTTTCTCACAAGGGCGTACGACAAGTCGCGAGCGGGATTTGCACAACCGAACTTTTCTAGTGACGGTATGCATTTTCGAGTCTACTCAAACTTGTTGCTGAGTCCGGGATCAGGGAGGATTTACTCCTCTTGGATTGACATTGTTGCAAGAGCTTGCACAAAGAGGCGCTAAAATTATCGCCTTGTCTCCTCAGCCTATCGACTCACCAACAGTCACGACCCTTGTCAGTCTTCTTCGCACATCGTACAATAATGAAAATATCTACGCAGAACGATGTAACCTCTCAGATCCAAACAGTGTACGAGACTTCTGTACACGCTTTCTCACCGAAGGCGCAATAGAGGGCGACAAACCCAAACCTCAAACCAAGGACAACTCTCTAGAATCTACAATCAAAGAGAAACCAAAAGTAAAGACGGATAGCCGTCTAGATGGCATCATATTTGCACATGAATACCAATACATTGGTGTTCCTCGGCTACTGCGTAACAAATCACTGAGCACGACCACCCTAGATGAAGAAGAGGAAATACAACGTGAATCCAGCTCACTGTCAACGTTCCTTATCACCACCCTTCTCCTTCCAGCACTGCTTGTCGCTCCAGTAGAACGCGACATTCGTATCCTGAATATTGTTAATCCTTTCTACGCAGCAGCAGCAGCATCTGTTCGAGCATCCAAGGTGTTTGACCCCGCATTTACCCATTTTACTACCTTTCCAACTTCCACCGCGTCGTCGTCATTATCGCTGCCCTCAAAATCATTATTTTTAGCTGAAGGGTTTCGATCTCTCCGTACGATCATTCTCACACGACATCTGCAGCGGATATTCGACGCCCTGCCCAAACCTCAGATCCCGAAAACAGAAGAAGGAACGAGTTCCGTACCTATTGTCAGTGCCCGTATGCAACGAAGTAATATCGTTGCAGTTAGCGTTTCTCCTGGTCTTAGTCGCGTGGACACAGTGTCCCGGATGCTCAACGCTGATTGGAATCTAGTTGAGGGCGGAGGCGAGGAAAGTGTCGTGGAGAGAAGGTTTTCGATGTTGGGCATTCTACTGTGAGCCTTTGATCCTGGCTGATCTACTTATACGCAATTAATCACATTTACACAGATATATCCTAATACTTCCCTTACTACATATATCCACCAAATCACCAAAGGCAGCAATCCAGTCTATTCTTCACTCTCTGTTTCTCCCAACTCCTTTTAAAGTTCTCTCGCAATCTCTTTCTGACTCGATATCAAGTGTCTCGCAGAAAAATCACACTGACATCCCAATTTCCACTACGGCAGCACAACGGCCTGCAAAGTTGATTCATGGAGAGATCCTCAAACCAGGGGCTCTATATGCTGAATGCGCTGTTGTCAACCTCGGTATCTCCATTTCTGCCTCATCGGTAGCGAGTGAAGATGAGCAGAGCTCGAGCAACAAAGGGAAGGATTCGAAAGAAGTTCTTAAAATTACAGACGATCAAGAATATGGTGGTGAAATCGCAGGGCGAATGGTGTGGGAAGCTTATGAAGCTGCTTTGAAAGTCTGGGAGAAGTCAGGCGATAAGAGTAAGGAACCGGGAAACAAAATGGACTCATAAATGTGTTCTGTATCTCGTGATTATCAGAGTTGAGTCCTCTGAGCTTGTGCTAGAGAATCCAATTTCTAGGCGCTCCAGTCCATCATCTGTTGATAGCCTGCTCGCTTTGTCTGTGCAGTCCATCCCCGGAGGCTGTCCCTAGTACCTAGTTGCTGCACCTTCTTCCTCGTGTCCTAGCAGTTATTGAACCAAAAGTGACTTGAATGATTGGATTTTATGAAGACCAGACTCTCACAAGAGCGACAACCCTCTTCTGAACGCTCAATCCCTCTCTACATTATTGAGAGACAAATATATATAAACCTTAGCTTATCACTTACACACATATTTCTCAGTTCTTGCATTCGTTCGTCTGAACCTGCGGAGAGCCTCTGCCTATAGTGTGTTGGAATCAGGACATGGTGTCATGCTTATTTTTTCAGTTTTTCTGCCTACCACCACTCGTTCACTGAAGCTAAATGGTCTTACTCGTCGGAAGGACTTTCATCACTTTTCGTGCTAGTCCCTATGGGTATAAATGCCAGCTGCATATTTAGTTATGTCACACTATTTCGTTGATAAACAACATGACATTAATACTTATACCATCGGATGCCTATTGCAGTAAATAGAACGGTGGAAAATAAAAGATAACTTTCGAAAGTAGAAAGCCTTCATCATCCATCCCTCTCCCACTTTTTCGACCACAAAATGGTTCATGTGAGTTGGCCAAGCGCATACCATCAGAATTATATAGTTACAGAGACAATTCCAGTTTCCGAAGGAAACTCATGACAACTTCATAACTTCGATACAAGTTAACTGTAGGTCCCGGTGCTGCACCTGTTCTCCTGGATATACACGAGGTCTATATTACTCTGTCATTCACACACAAAGATATACTGTCTTTCACCGAAGAAGCTAAATCACTCCTCAAATGCATTGCGAATGAATGTCGGAAGGATCACTGTAGGCTCATTAGAGGTTTAGACTCAGCAGCAATGCAATGGAGAGTACAAAAATGGTAATGAGATTCAGATGTCATACCTTCATTTGGTCTCACTAGATCTGCTCTTGGTCTGTCTGTTACTAACATACCCTAGAAGGACCTAAATCATAACATTGCGTTTTTCCCCTTTCAAACCATGGCAAAGTCAACAACCGCACGAACTCATAATTCAGAGTGATCTCTCGATATATTTGAAACCCAAAGAAGCGATCGTATGTGTGTGTACTTAGCAACTGAGACGAATTGGATAAAATGCGAGACATTTTGGTCGAAAGACTCCTATTGCAGGATATATCGAAGAATGAAATGAAATGTCGGGCAGCAAGATCCCAGTTGAGGCTCTCGAAAATCTAATGCATTATATTCCATCCCCTGCTCAAGCATTCAGAAGGGATAATTTAGAGGGGCCTTTGTAGATCGCCATGAGCCCACTTTCAATCAGTGTCTACCTTAAATTTCTTTGATCCTTTATACCTACCTAGAGAAAGATCCTGGTTGTTTCCATCCCAGATTATTCACCAACTCTATTTTTAGTAAGGGTCCCGACGTCCGAAGCCCAGCTTCTATTTTAAACAGACATTCTCACTGGATGCTGAGGATCGCCAGAGTCTAAATTGCTAACCTATTTTTGTTGCATGTCTACCCATCATCATCCCAATTGCCCGACTGCTGGGGGACCTTTGGCCCACCGGCAGGCTTGCTCATAATGATGCTGTCGACACTGAGGACAGATATGGCAGCCTCGGTAGCTAACTTGAGTGCCCACTGCTTCGCAGCTAATGAGTCATAAATTTTGTGCCGATCGGCCTGTAGAGTTCCATCTTCTTCAGCCTAATGAATAAATTTCAGTCAATCATTCACCAATGGAGTTGGCTGGATCCAACGTGCCTCAACATCGACACCGAATGCCTCACCCCCCTTCAGTTCATGTTTTGCCCACAACCTGCTAAGTACTTCATTACCCTCGGCACCTCCCAGTGCATTCTCTGCCAATGTCCTAGGTGCAACCTCAAGTGCACTGGCATATCTCTTCACAGCATGCTGGGCGAGCCCTTTCAATCCACTTCCATACGCGTCCACCCTCTTGGCCAACTCCATCTCTGTTGCTCCAGCACCAGGAACCGTTCTGGGATCTTTCATTAGCCCCTTAATCACATTCACGCCATCATCTACAGCACGTTCGAGATCGTCAAGATGATTCGCCGTGGCCCCACGAAGGACAATCGTTGCCGTTTTAGTTTTTTCACCGGGAGACGTGGGGTCGAAGCCAGCATCACCATCGGTAAGTTGACGAAGAATGGTCACACGATCCCCACCAATCTCAATCGTCTCAAAGACATCCACATAGCCGGCTTCTTCTGGCGTTGGAGCGCCCATGCGAGCAAGGGGAGTGGCATTGACCACCCGACAAAGTCTTCGCAGATCGAATTTTGAAAGGACTTTGAGGACGGCTATACCAAACCTGTTCAGGTAATGCAGAGCAAGTTCACCAACAGAAGTGCCGGCCACTATGACTTTGACGCCAGAGTCAGCAATTTCCTTGAAGATCTAACCGTATGATTAGTCCCGAGGCAGAAAAGATATAAGTATAAGTAGGAAATTGCCTTTTCCATATGTTTCTCCTCGCCAGAAGTGAAGTTGAGCATTTCTTCTGCATTTTTGATCAAAACAGTGCCTTTGGTCTCAGTTTGGGCGACGTCCAATGCCGAAGTAAAGACAGCAACTTTGGCCTTGTAGACTTTCCTTATATCACCTTCGAGCCCTTTATTAGAATATTAGAGTACGGTTAGATCCGGTTGGCACATACCTTCGGGGTCACGGCCAAAGACCATTCCTTGAACAACTTTACTGGAGGCCAAACTACCCCCCATAATTTTGACGACGCGAACATTGTCCACATTAAAATTTTTGGGATTCGGAGGCATCACAGACAAAGCAGCATCAGCAACCAATGATGCAAGTACGTCTTCCTGGCCATATTGCTTTGACGCGATGGCGGGCTTGAGTGCCGTCATAAGGGAAGTTCGTGTAAAAGGCTGCGGAAGCTTCCAAGTTGACAATGCTGGAAAGACTGTCCAGTCATAAATCAAGCCTGAGACGACATGATGACGCACTTTCCAGTTCCTTCAGTGTCTTAATCAATGCCAACTCGTATCCTTTTGTAACCTCACTCGGGTGCAGACCCATGACCAATAAACTCTCAGCTTTCTTCAGCAGCTCTCCTGCGAAGATGATAACCATATTAGTCGAATCGCCCATCTATAAGTCAAAGAGAAAAGAACGAAAATGAGCACATGCATTCACAATCTCTTTAGATAGCAGTAGTAGGATCTTGATGTTTTCGAGATAACCAGAAACTCACCTCCTCTTCCTGCGCCTTTGAAGCCATTACAACGAGCTTTGCAGCTGGATGCACCACTTCGATCTCCCGAATAATCGTCGCTGCATCCGACGTAACGAAGAGTCGACCAAGATGGTTGATCACGAGTTTATTCCGCCCTATGTCATGGTTTGTAAGTTAAATTCCATAAAAATAAGAATCCACTTACCATTGGGACCATAGCTTGTCCGTACAAGGTCGGTTAGCTCATTGACTGCTTGGATATTTCTCAGCACGGCATCCTCGAGACCCTGCGCGTGCTATATCGACGAACGCATAAATCAGCCTATAATTTTTACATAGAGCGAGCCATGGTTACCTTGTATCCCTCTTTAAAAAGCTGAATCTGATTGGCCTTAGGAACTTTGAGAACCATCGCGTTTGCGGAGGACAGTACTATCGATCTGTCACACTGTCACGTTTGTATTGTGTGCACAGTCTGTAGCAAAATTTTGAAACTTTGAAATAACAAAAAAATGAGTAGAATAGACTAGGAGTAACAATCGAGAGAGTCGAAATAATGTCACAGTTCTCGAATAAAGGTTGACTAAGGAGATGGGGGAAGGGAGAAATAGAATGCTCTTGTATGAGTACACGGATTGCAATTTCAACAGAGACAAGAAAAAATTTCCAACAAAGGGCAGCAAAAAGGGGGTATTAGCCAGGGGTATCAAAAAGCATTATTAGTCCTTAAAACGAAGAAATTATAGCGACTATTCCGACGCAACGTTTGCAGGTTTAGCCTCTTCCTCGTCTTCATCTTCCTCTAGAATAGGTGATTCCATGCCATCCTCCTCGGAGTGAACTTCGTCTACTTCAGTATCAGCCTCGTCAAAAATAATATGGAACTAGAAGAACATCAGTAGATGCGACTCATCTTTGTCATAAGATAACATACGTGGGTAATGAGGGCCTTGACAAGCCTGTGAGATTGGCCCATGTTGTTCAAAATCGTAACAAAGTCGTTTTGAGGTGCGCGTAAGAGGTTAGGACTGAACACAATTGCAAGCGCTTCAGCTGTCATCTGATTGTTTTCTTCGTAGTCGGTGACTCTGAGGACAATCATCAGCGAACATGATCTTTTCCGGTCCTTTGAAAAGCCTACTTGTCAAGGTGTTCTGCAACGCGTTTGAGGAGATCAAATTTTGCCGGAGGAAGTGCCTGAACGACCCCACGAATGGCAGATAGACGATCCTCGAGGTTTTCGATTTCTAGACAGGTATCAGTCTCATTCCTTGCAACTTGTTATGAAAGAACCCACTCATAGCATTCATGATATCATGATAGGAGGAAGGAGGGAATACAGGTTCTGGCAAAACTCTGAACCACGCTTTGACAAGGTCGCAGACGGCGTGGATATCATTGATATCCGTAATGGGGTATTCACCTAAGCTCAAATATCAGCCGTCAACAGTCCAACGAATTGTCAGGTCCTCATACCGCGATTATACGCGTCCTTGAGCGAGTTTATCTCAGAAACAGCACCAGCGATACGATCTACAAACAATTCAACACGCGAAACTTCACTCAGGGGGAAAAAAACGCTCACAAATGCCAACTTCACTCAAGCCACGCGACTCAACTTCGGTTAAGCATTGATCAATTATGATGGGAACAGTACCAGGGGAGACCGGTCCATCTCCAGCTTCTCGTTGCAACAAGAATTCGAGCTCGACGCCAAATACTACATCTCAAAGTCAATCCCAGAAGCCTCCAAAGTGTGTTAAGCTCTATACTTACCAGCACGAGGATCTCTAGAAGCAACAATGGGCTGCTCATGAATATGATCCTGAATTTGCGGCTTAGGACCAAGATAGGTCAGCCTCCTCTTTGCCGCCGTACTTGTGACTTGATTGATTATCTCCAACCACCTGTTCATCTCCTTCTTACTCGCTGCCTGTAGGATGTAATGACCACCATCTTCCGTGTCCAGCTGGAAGGTGAACGATCTCTCGTTGTTAATGAACTGCGCAACCTTTGCGTCCATGATGCTAAGCACCAATGAAGGCTTCCCACTAGTCGGAAAATCTAGTTCCTCCAACGTCTTTTTCACCCCACTGTTCGATACCGACAGATCAGCGCCAAACGCACTTGAAATTGGACGCATGAAGCTCAGGAACGCCGACATGCTTTTCTTATTTCGGTGTTGCTTTTGTGCAGCCGCAGATGGTTGCTTCTTCGGTCGCATTGCCTTGTTGAGCATATCCTCCCTTTTGTCATTCCTCGAATGCTCTTGCAACTTCTCCTTCTGCAGCCTTGATCGCAAGTTCCTGTCCCTTCGATTCTTCTCCATCTGGAATGCAACAAGCTTCTGGAAAGGTTTCGCATTCTTCTTCATAGAGGATGGTGCGCTCACACCAAGAGCCTCCCGTGTCGACTCTTCCCGTATACTACGATAATCGAACTGGAGGTATAACACCTCTCTTTCAATCACATTCAATCTATCAAAGCTTTGTCGAGTTGCTTCGTCTGATTGCAAAGTCTTGCGCGGGTAAGGAAGCGAAGCTGCTCGGCTGACAAGGTTGCACAGATGCCTTCGAAGTAAGACAATTAGTTACGAACCCCCGAGCATAAAGAGTAAATAAATACTGACCTCCTCTTATCAAAGTTAACTAGGTTCTGTACTTCTTGCGTCGAAGCCTCGAGGACATCAGGAGATGCAATCACCTCCAGCATTCTTTCAATTAACCATCCCATATCCACCGTCAAACAATCCCTACTACTCGTCGACTGTACAAGTGGCGTTGCCAACAATCCTACCACTGATTCACAAGTACACCCTCGATTGTATGCGATATATTGCCACGGGCGGTGATGTATTCGACTCTCAACACTGATAATTGCCGAGGTAATGACTGCCTCAACGCAGGAGCGTACACACGGCTGCTCAATATGATGCGACGCGTTCGGTTCAGTATTCCTCAATCTCGCAACTTCAATCGCTCGCAACAATAACTCCATCCTCATTTGTCTCCCACGTAGACCTAATTTCGACGTGACAAGCTTCGCAATCAACCACTTCCGAATGATCGCATAAGTACGAATGCAGCTCCGTATGGCCTGGGGCAAAAGTTTATAGAGCGTGTCCTGGGTCATTTCAGATATCAGGTTGGATGGTTCGACTTCTTGGATATGCGTATACATATTCTGGATCTCAATCATCTCGTCCGAATGATTGATTTCTCGAGACGAGAACCATCCTGTTTTATCCGAAGTCTGGACTTCGAGTAGTTCGGCGGTGACGTACAAATCCTAAAACAAACAAGCGTCAGTTCTAGAAGAAAGACAGTTCCAACAGAAGAAAGCATGCCTCCTCCGTCACTTGGCTCTGAGCAACTCGGGCCATTCCATCGATATTATCGACTAACTCTTCTGCATTCATTCTATCTAGGTCCAATTGCTCCCTGTTGTTCGCGCTCCCCACTCGTCCACTACCAACAGCGTCCAGTGCTCCCGCAACGGTACTCGTGCTCCTTTGCCCTATGTGCGCAACGTGTCGAGCCTTCAAAATGGTGGGTCGCTTCGTTTGGGCATCGAACATACTCTGCAGCAGCGCCTTCGTGTCGACCAGCCCAACCCATGCAGCTGCCACATCCTGTTCTTCGAAATTTTCTGTCTTGAATACCGCATGATCCACTGAACTGCTTAGGAAACTCTTCAATGCGGTATACAGCTGTTGATCATCCAATACATCCTGGGCACCTCCCCCTGTGGTCAGCCAGTCCGAAATAAGTTCGAGAACCCTTGTCCGCGAAGCCAAGACCTCAAGATAGTCAGCAACCGAAGGCGAAGACCCAGAGGGCTGGACCGTTATATACATTTTGCGAAGCAGCTACCAGAAAAGAACGAGCCATCAGTCAATCGATCAGAATCATCGAGGATTGACATCGTTTCCAAGCGTAATCTGCCCCAAGGAAGATGGACTGACCTCGAAGAAAACCAACGGCGTCAAAAAACTCCTAAACACGTTCCACCAAACTCTCGCAAACTCTATCCTATCGACCACTAATTGTCTAGTCATGCCCTCTTTCAACGTCATTTCTCCGTTATCGTCCGCCACCGAGACTGACACATTCCTCAGCCCATGCACTAAAACCGTCACTAGGGAACTTATTGTCCCAGCTTGCACCAAGACCCTGAGTGGGGGATCTGACGATCTTTCTGACACAGTGAAAGTCGGTCTCCGTGACAACGAAGGCAGAGAATTCCTCTTTGCTATGCTTGTCTTCCTCTCCAGTCCTTGTGAGCTTGTGGGCTTGACACGAATGGATGGGACTCGACTGATGGATTTCTCCCTTTCCAAACCCATCCCAATGCCCGTCAGTCCATCCACGATTGAACTAGGAGGTCGTGACGGTGCCCTTGATGAAGGTCTGGATGCCGACTCCATCCCACCAGGCTGGACAACTAACATCAACTCTCCATTATACAAACTGATCACCGTCCCCCCTGTACCCATGATTGACCTTTTCGTCACCTCATTTGCGTTCTGTTGGGCTGAACGAAGAATACGAAGTTGTGGATCCATGCCAGCAGCGCCACCACGAAGATATTGAATATCCGATGCATCACTATCTACCCTTCCTCTGATAAGCTGACTGCGATCAATGAGAGTTACTGATGAGAGCGGTTCAGGAAATATGAGTGGGACAAGGGACACATTCGGCGGTGCATTTGTGACACCAGGAGTGGCTTTGGCCCAAAAGTACGGTTCAAACATTCCCTTCCTCCTGGGTTCAGCAGCCAATGATAAAGCCATAAAATGCTCCATTTTCTTCAACTTCCCAGCTAAACTTCCCTTTCCGCCTCCCTCACTCGCCATCTCTCTCCAGAATCTGACCATACCCTTAGTATCCTCTGAAATCTCACCCTCTTCCACTTGCGATTGTTTTGGGCACGTTCCAATTGCAAGACGGAATGAAGAGAAGAGAGAAAGAACGTTCATGAGCACGCTGACACTAAGCATTTGATCGTCCTTGACCTTTGCTAGCTCCTCGTTAATCTTGGCACGTATATGGCCTCCCCATGGTGTTACCTTCGGTTCCCCAACACCCGCAGGTGCGCTTATCCCAGATTTTGTAGTCACATGTAGTCCACCAACCCCACTCGATCCGATATTGAGGGACTCCTCGGCAAGAATACCAGGAGGGTACACCCAACTCTTGATTGCCTGTAAAGCTAATGGATCAACCCGCTTCCATACTTTCTCCAACCTCGCGACTGGTCGGGCGCACAATGCTTCCACAATTGCTTTCCATGAACATTCATCCCCATTCATCCTACACAGTTCTCCTACCTTGGCCCATACAGAAATTATTTCTGAGCGTAATTGCGTTCGGGAAGTCTGTGGCTGAAGACCAGCACTGGAGCCACCGCGCCCGGAGCGGCTTTCGGGTTTCCCTGATTGTGGAGTATAATGGTGTTGAGAATGATAAGACGAAGGTGTATCGCCAGTGAAAATTTGCAGCAAGATAAATTTTGTCAGCCAGTGCGGTTTCTCATCAGTCCCGAATATCGAGTCCAGCTCCTTTGCTGTCTCGCTATTCGAACCTTCATTCGAATCATTCCACTCAGCAGGGAGTAGATAATCGCTAGTCAGCACACCCGGTACGCGATCGACCACACTTCGATGATACAACGTCAAACTTTGTGCCACAAAATGAGGGTCGGACAGTGACGGGATTTCTTGGATTATGCTCTCATCTTGCATTTGCAACCTAGGAGCTCCGCCTGGATATGTAGATTGACGCATTTGTGATGGAGACGTTGATTGTTGCGGTGCTGATGGTGAAGGAGGAAGCTGATTTTCAAACGTTCGGAGATCTAAACTGTGTTTGTTCTTCGTCGTAGAATTTAACGTGGTCGGCGAAACAGTCAACTTAACGTCACTCCGCGTACCCGCTAATGTCGTTTCGCTGCTGATCTGTAAAGCCTCCATGAGCGACATAAATTTTCCATTCGCCTCGTCTGGTCTCGGCGAAAACGTGTTCAGGTTCGGCGAACCAATATCTGCTGCTGCCACTTCTTCGTGCTTGAATGATAAACTTGCGAGTTCACAATCCAGTGTCTCTTTGACCCACTCCTCCCATTCCTCATTCTCTACTCTCACAACATAACCCAAGTATTCCTTGACCAACCACTTTACCCTGTCTTTCTCCTTCCCCTTCTCTCCATTCTCTTCGTTCGCCCCTGAGATAAGATACGCACAGCATCGCATGAGCTCTGACTCGAACACTTGTCGTCCTACAATATTCGGAAGAGAGAGAAGAACGGATGATGCAAAAGACCTCCAGGCAGCGAAAGCATCATCTTCCTCAGACCTCTGCTGCCGAGGAGTGTCAGAGAGTTTTGGTGTGGAAGGTTCACGAGGAAGAAAAGTCGCTCCAAAAACTGCTTCATGTATCAACGCCTCAGAAGTCCCTTTCTCCAATTTCCCGCTTTGAATATCTCGCACAAGATCAGGATGTACTCTCCTTCCCCAAAACGCCCTTTTCTTCCTCCCGCTTATGCCTGCTGCATCTCCTTCCTTCGTCTTGCCCTTGCCGGCACCGCTTCCAAGCACGAAAGACGCGGAAAAAGGATCCTTCTCTTTGCCTTCTCCAAGGCCATCAATTTCGCCGGCCTCATCTTCCAGGCTGGGTGGCACGAGTCCAGTGGGAAACAATTCCTTGATACCGGCACTTCGGTCACTGGGAGTTTTGTAGAAGAACAGTTTGGTTCCTTTCAACTCCAATTTATATGCTTTCCAGCCTTTTGCTAATGCATCACCCCGAGTGAAATGAGACTGGCCGTGATGGTAAAAAGGTGAACCATGAGAAGATGAAGATTCGGCAAGGCGATTGATGAACCCAGTGTAATATACGATCTGCGAGGCGCGTCGTGCATTCGACCTTGACGTTTCACCCTCATGCGCGGTGGAAGGGAAATCGTATTGAGGCTCATTGATGATTGGTGGAGCGAGGAGAGTCGTCTTGTTCGGGTGTTGCACAGTGGATCCACTACCCTGACTCGCGTCACGATAATTTCCTGATCCAGCAGTGAACGGAAACGTAAATCCTGCACGAGTGGAAGTCATCGCCTGCCCATTTCCACGTCCATGTTGTCGCGAATCGTGAACAGCTTCTTGCCCCCCTCGAAGTTGCAACTGCTGATATTGAGCCTCAGCTTCATTGGGCCCTGACCCCTTTCGCTTTGGACCTAGGGCTAACTTTGGGTTGGATAACTTTGACGGAAGTTTTGGCGTGAAAGAATACGAACGAGTATGCACATGAGCCGGCTTTGTTTGCGGTGTTGCCCACTGTAATTGGGGTTGTCCTACCTGAATCTCCGACTGTGTTTGCGTTGAACCTGAACTAAGAACGTCCGTGTGAGTGATGTTGAGGGTAGAATTATTGGAATCAGAGTCAGTGCTCATAGGATCAGATTGAAGCGGAGACACTGAGATAGACACAGTCGGTAGCGTTGTACTGGTCCCTAGAATTGGTATTTGAGTCGGTCCCCCTTCGGATTGCTGAGATTGTAAAGGGGGGAAAAGATGTCGCGCGGCATGATCGACATTAGGCGAAGACAGACTAGGAGACGTCAAGGCGCTAGCACTGCTTCCACTCCTGCCTCTGTACTCCGCAATCTTTTCTTGAAACGACGCAATATTAAGGGTTGAAGACAAAACTTGGCTCAGATCGTCTGCGGAACGTGACCAGGGTTTACGCGATATTGAGCGCAGATCAGCGAGAGGGGACGAAATGGAACCTCGTCCTGCGGAGACAACAGGACTCGCAGGAACGCTTGGCGAGGGATGGACGTGACCAAGGGAACTTTGAGGGACCTGGGATAGATCAAGCACAGACCTAAGTGAACAACTCAGAATCAAAACTTGAGCCGAGGGAGCAATAAAAACTCACCGACTCCCAGCTAAAATAGGCCTCGGATCTGTCGGCCTCGAAATTTTATGTTTCCTTGCTCCTCCAGCAGCATTGCCTGACCTGCCCTCGCCGGACGCTGCAGCAGGACCTGTCGACGAAGGAGGAGCCTTTGAAGCGGATGCCGACCGCACGAACCATGATTTGGGTTTTGCAAATAAATGGGCGAGACCAGACGAGGGGGACGCGGAGCGCAACGACACAGCAGGCGAGGACGGTGGATTTGGAGCAAGAGGGTCTGGAGGCGGTGCGAGTGCACTGGGCGGCGCTGCACCCTTGCGCCGGTTCATGGCGAACCTGGATGTGGCAGAAGGAACAAACAAAGCAGAGGTGGTTTGAGTTGTTTGAGTCAAATTACTAGTAATTGTAACTGTAACTTGTAAACTTGTAACTGCATCTCTCATCACATTCTGCATTCCTAGTTCCCAGCCTGTCCCACTAGGCTTATCTCTGCGCATGGTCAGTCTCCAAATGTCACAACTGTCAGCAACCGTTAGACCCACGCACTATAAATACCAACTCATTCACAAATTTCATTACAAACCTGCGTAGAGACATATCTTCGGGTATCTCCTGTTGACCCTATCAAACATCAATCTTCAGGGGATAAAAGGGAAGCGAACAAACCTCCCCCGACTTCATCCGACAGGGGTGTCCTTCATTGCTCGTCGTCAACAAAGTGGCGGTCCTGTTCCGGCAATCAGTCCTGCTGAAACACGACCCATTTCACCCTCATGTTATATATCATGATGATAATTCTGTAGTCCACTCTGACTAGATCACCATATCTCTTCCGATTAGAACAACTAGTCGACAATGTTGTCTGATTTATTCCATGCAAATTAATCAATTTTAGTCTCCTGGTGCTGGTGGCACTGGCACTCCCTGTCAATGTAGTGTCTTCACCCCTCCTGTGACAGAACAGGGCTTACGATACTTGCCTAGCGCTATGGGCGAGTAGTAAGTAGCAAGCATAAAAAATACAGATATCTACGGCCAATTCCTTAGCTCGAAGCCAAAACACTGGCGTCCCTGAATACATGTTACGCTCAACTATGATCACCATACACTTCTCCGAAAAGTTCCAGTCTTAATCAAACATAGTTGGAGTTTTGAAGGCCGGCATGCGACATTAGGATCAAACTTGAAAGGTGGATGTCTGGTCTGTAGCACTTTACATTTCCTTTGACACATCGACTTATCGCCATAAATTCTTGTACTTAACTCTGGACGGACAAACGCTCCCATCTCCAGGTTTGACTTACTCTCCGTTTGAGGTGCCCTGGAGGTCGTACAAAAGCCCCTGGTTGCTGTGTTAGGCTTCTAATCTATCCATCTTCGTATGTCCCCTTGCTATAAAGTACATTCATTGTTCAAGTCCGACCACACTATACATCTGCGATAATCAAGAACTTTCTCAGAGAAAATTATCATCGCAGTATGGCCAGAACGCCTCAGCGCCTGAGCTTCAAATGCAAGTCCCTGGTGCAGCAACTGTAATAAGCATGATGGTGTCATACTGATGAAGTGATCGACACATTTCTATTTATGGATCCAAACACCAGAACATCTTTGTGCCTACCACCATCCTGCTCAGGTAGAAACTCACAAACACACGAACGATTTCAGCTCCAATGATTCCATAATTATGGAACATATAATGGGTTTTCTTTATCGGAAACTGAATCTCTGTCTCAAGTCAGACCCGACTGTCGATGATCGTATCATCCAAATCCTTGCCTGATGATAATAAATCATAGTTTCCTGATAAATGAACAGGACGACATACAAAGAACAGACCACAAAAGGAAAACATAAAGGATGACAAGAATAATAAACAAACAAAATAGTCTCATTCGCAGAAACCGAAGAGTGATCCTCCCCGAGGTTTCTTCCAAATTTACTCTCCATCAACCACATCGGACTGCAAGATAACTGTAGGCTTCAACAACACAGCTTCATCCCATTCCCCAATTCTACCAGGCCTCTTCTCAGCTTTGACCAGCCCCAACCTGGTGGTACAAAGCACTCTTTGATCACCTACTCTTCCCACCTGAGCACCCTCGTTGCCAACTGCTTCCATGGTCATCTCAGCGTATACCACATCTGGCGCTATGTATAATACCTCCAGATCACATTGAACAATCTCTTCTCCGATCACCTTGTTCAATTTCTTCGC
>Ga0157357_1000551_pt1 | contig 15920 bp, 20 predicted proteins | sample AttcapACBM1_FD_111485 | JGI IMG/M metagenome (GOLD analysis project Ga0157357, IMG submission 111485) | Fungus gardens microbial communities from leaf cutter ant in Botucatu, State of Sao Paulo, Brazil - Atta capiguara ACBM1 | ecosystem: Host-associated > Fungi > Mycelium > Unclassified ... | reverse complement strand
CATGTGATAAACATATTATATAATATTATTGTTCCAGAACTTTCTATATCCTTTTATGTGACATATGATCATGTGACTGTGACTGTGAAATGTGATGGATATGTGACAGTTTGTGAAAGTTATATATAGCATCTTTTTTATTTTTTGTTTTTTATTTTTTTTAAATATTATCAATTTATTATATAGGGCTTGGTAGTAGTCTATATCTACAGAAGAAATTATTATGGAATCAAACCACAACCTTTATGTAGTTGCCTACTATAAGAGATTACTATAAAATCAAACTTACAACCTCAAGTAGGTTAGAAATAGATATAATATATATGGATGATAGGCTTTTCCACTATACTATCTCACCCCTACATATAACATCATGCTAACTACTAATCCTAAGTCCAAAAATCAGAAAATAAATAGAAAATAAAATAAAAATGAGAAATGAAATGAAAATATATAGAGTTTACTATTTTCAACTCTAATAGTTTATCTTATATACTATAAACTGTGGTCTGTATACACACTATAACTAGCCTACTTTAAAGTCTATATACTCTCTATAAAGCTGATATATAGTTACTATATTATATGATGACATCTATTCCAGAATCTTCTCTAACTTTCTCTATATTATATAATTATATAATTTGTGACAGTGATATATATGATGTTACATCACACTTTATTCTTTAGTTACTATTTTAGGCAGAGTATACTAGTATATATGTTAGAGTTGAAAATGGTAGACTCTATTTATTTCTATTTCTTTTTTTTCATTTTTATTTTATTTTCTATTTTATTCTCTTATTTTAAACTTAGAGTTAGAGATTAGCATGATGTCACAGACTTTTATATATCCATCATATGTCATAGTCATGGTCACATGATCACATGTTACACAGAAGAATATAGAGGATTCTAGAATGATAATATTATACAACATATTTACTATATATTAACCTTATAGATAACATATACTCTTTAGAGTAGGCTAAGTTTAGTATAGTATAGACCATTAGCTTAGTATATATAGGATAGACAATTTGTACTTGGAACTTCATTGAGTTCTCTTGTGTTAATCCTAATATGTTATAACTTAAGTCTTAGATGTTATGGGACGCTTTGGACATGAACAATTTTTATTTTCTTTTTCTTTTATTTTCTGACTTTATAGGGATTTTGTTTTGTTTTGTTTTGTTTTCTTTTGGACGATGAAGAGGCACGTGACATCGCAGTCACATGATGTGACGTCATAAGGCCTAGAATGTGGTAGAAGGATCTGGAAGATGACATTAGGGCACATGTATACAACATGGTGGCCTTGAGTAGGAAATGAGGCGGACATGAGGTTGTAGCATGGACCAGATATATTTAGTATATATAGGACTCTAATTTAGCAGAGACTCCTTGTCGAGTTCTCTTGTGAAATTCCCACATTATATCCCAACTCTGAGATTTACTCATTAGTGAGATCATTGGACATTGTGTCTGGTAGTTGCCACAACATTAGAGTAAAGACAAAAGACTACTTTTGTATTGAGTAACACAAAAGAACTTAATAGAGTTCCAAGTACAAACTAGTCTACCTTATATACCACAGACCATGGTCTATGCATATATTACAACTATCCTATCCTACCCTAAAGTACATGTGCTTGTCATAAGGTCAACATGTTGTTGCCATGCTGTATAATATCATCTGTTCCAGGACCTTCTATGACCTTCTCTGTGTCACCTGATTGTGTGATAGTGATCATGATATATGTGACAACTCTGTGACAGGTGTCATCCATTTGTTATGCTTTGTGACTTGTGTGACTGTCATGTATGATGTCATGGCACACTTTTGTCTTAAGTTAAAAATAAAAAAAATAAAAAGAATTCCTTCGTTGACTCAATACTTTGAGTCTTCAATCATAACAATATAAGTCAGATAGTTACACTGTAAATTCCTATCCTGAACATTGACTAAAACCAGTACCGTCTTCTGATGTTAGTAGCAATATACCTCACCACTCTTTGAGTGGATTAACTCCCTCCAATTTCCCTAAGTATACTCTTTGAAATAATACAGATAAGTATAATGTTCATCTGCCTTCTAAGAGTCTGCTATGAATCTCAGTTGCCAAGGTATAAACTATGTCCAACAGACTAGTAGTTATACTATACCAGCTAGGTTATTAACTAACATTGGCATTAATCTGAAGCAAATTAGATTAGAATCCATTCTTCTATACACCAAAGAACAGGAACAGAGAAAAAATATCTTGCTATCTATATACATTTTCCCAGGATGTGGGATATCACTCTGTAATATCATCCATCTACTTTTTATAAAAGGTAGACTAGTGTTCATTTATAGAGGGAAGCCTTCGCTTCATATCTTGACCAAAGACATCCTTACCTGTGGTACGGAAACAGGAGAAGCAGGTAGAATATGCATACTATAAAATTGGATGGATATAGGTTCCTTATACATATGGCCAGAATGAAGGGGGACAATCAATATGCGTCATTACTATACAAAGGGTCGTCATGTAAAGTTTGTAACTAAGGACTTAAAGCCGGTTTAGTGGTGAATAATTGGCTTGATAGACAAGTAGAAGGGAGATGTTATAACTCAGGAGAGGCTAAGGAGCTGGACACGTTCATCATGAACTGCAAATAGAAGAACATACGGATGGCCTTCAGCTTTACGTTTTGCCACTGCCTCGCGGATTTGGTGAGCATATGCCGATGTCTGAGGTGGGAAGGTAGCGGACAATGTCTTCCATGCTTCGTCATCGTTAACCCATTTTGAATTACGAATCATTGAGTCGAATACATCGGCACAAACGTCCATCGCAATCGTTGGCATACGGTTTTGAAACCAAGATCGTACATTCATTGCGGTATCGAATGCTAAACGCAACCATAAGCCAACACGAGATGGATAGACAGGAGAGATTGAACACCTCGATCAAGGAAAAGCTGCTTAACCTGTTTTCTCTGTTTTTTGCTATCAATTGGCAGGATAAGCTGTACGTCGGGCGAGATCGAAACATCCTTTGGTGGTAGAACACCAATGGTTTCAGCCACGATGGGCACAAACGAAGTAGCAAGATCTGCCCGTTTCTGTTCTGCAATCTGTTGCTGGAGCCATCCAACAAGTTCCTGGCGTGACACTACACGTGTAGAATTAAAAAACAGCAGTTCTGCATTTATGAATCAGATAACGCACGTTCGTACTCTGTGCCTTTCAGGATACTCTTAACCTTGAACGCGGCTTGGTCCCGCCTCGCAGTTCTCGGTCTAGGATACACAACGAACCTATAATGTGGATGTCTGAGAAATTCCCCAGCCGTAATGACCATAATACTCACAGAATCCCCTCCCGAGCACATAAATCTATGTGGTTTTCACGGACATCTACACTCGATAAGCCAGATTCATACATGATATCCGCACTGATGCTGTGTTGCCATAAATAAGCTACAATCTCGAGCCGATCCTGCAAGTATCCAGGGTGATGTGACACAATGTAAACATCACATCTTCGAGGACTCCAGAAACCGAACGACCGTTCCTCTTTAACCAGAGTCTTGACAGATGTGCTTTGAAATAAAGCGAGTGCAGCCGTGATCTTTTCAACAGCAATTTGCAGACCGGTCGCACAAACGGCATCTAGTTTCTGTTTTGCAGGAGAAAAACGACCAATAAGGTGGTCATAACTGTGGATAAGTGAGGAACCCATGTAAACCACTGCCAGTTGTGACTCACCGTCCTCCCGCGGCAAGAACGTCCAATTTCTTATTCTTCTTCACCACCTCAAAGATGACGCCGCCCTTGAATAATGACTGATGACTTCCCAACATGAGCGGATGAAAATACACAGGCATTGAAGCACCGGTAGATCCAGCAAGTTGGAGAGTTTCCTGAATTTCAGCAACCAAAGGCTGCAAAGACATCACAAGAGAAGAAGAAATCTTTTCCAGCCTTGAAACTACGTTTCCAATATCCTCATCTACAATTGGTTGGATTGACTCTAGCTCACATGAATGAAAATTACTCGCCGATTTCGGATAAGATCTCCAATTCATCTGTAGTACTCCTCAACAGACCCTTCCTTAACAGCAAAGCCCTCTTCTGCGATAGCGAACTCTTTGTTTGATTGATTATCTCCACGACAGTACTTCTATGAGTATCGGGAATCCTTTTCATCGCAAGTTCAATTACTGGCTCCATGTCAATATACCACAAACATATAAAGCTTAGACGGACAACCTACTCTTGGAATGTGATACATGGATCTCATAACTTTGCGATAGATTAGGGAATGAATTGAGAATATCGTTGAGTACAGAAACGATCTCCGCGCCAGCAGCTGCCGGTCCTGATGCCAGGTCTTGAGTTATGATATCAAACACTGCTGCTTTCGTCGTCTTGGGGTGTCCCGCGACCGGGCTGCGCAAGTAAAAATCTCGATCAGTTCACGCTCTTCAGGAGACATACAACCTTGTAGACTCACCTAGGCCGATATGCATTTGTGATATGGTACCTCTTTATCCTCTTAATACCTGCCCTCGCAGCCATCCTTGCAAATGGTACCAAGAGGTTATTCGGCAAACTCACGAGATCACCACAGCGATCAATGAACGTCGCGTGGTTTTTCTGATCTTCTTGTAGATCTACCACAGGCATTATCAAGGGTGGCTCCATGTCTACTGCCCCATGTAGTCTGAAGATAGCGGCGAGATGACCATGGACGGTCGAGTAGAGAGCGGCCTGTTGTTCAGGCGGATCCGCCTGGGAATCATAGAGAAAGGAACGAGAAGGTTTGGGTGTTTGAGTAAAGAGGGAGGAGATGACAGCTTGATGCCATGGTGAATCCTGTTTGGCTATTTTAAAAAGAGTGCGTCAATGACGATTGCTCGAAACATCTTGCACCAAGACGCACCCATGAGATTCAGTGCACCCCGAAAACTCTCATCCTCTAATTTCGGTGGCATAAGTGGACTCTCCGAAAGTTCCAGCGCCGTAGGCCTGTAATTGGGATCATGTTGGAGTAGCTGTGTGATGACTATCAAAGCATACATCAGCAGCATCTTTGGACTATTTATCTTGAGTGGCTTACTTTGTTGCTGACGAGAGCGATGGAAATCCCACGTAGCAGGGAAAAATATGCCTGGTTTGCGTAAATCTTCGATGACTGCAATTCGTTCCGAGCCTGTTGAAAACATATAGTTCATCTCAAAAAACACAATCTATATAACGGTATATCAACTGGACGTCAGAAAGGCGAAATCGTCAAGTCATACGCCAAGAGAATACATGTCAGCCTTAGAATGGTTTCTCGGCCCTTTCTTCCTCGATTGTACCTCAGGCGCGATATACAACCTTGTGCCAACCTCTGAATTGACTGTTTGTCGACGGACACCAGATGAGGACACCAAAACACACACCGAGCGTCAAATCAGTCTCCGGATATATAGGATGCCTTGTCACGTCCGAAGGATCAACAGCAGCCAGACTAGACGTCGCAAGTCCAAAATCTCCCACTTTGCAATCCCCGTTCGCATCTACATGTCATGCCACGAATTAAGAGAGGTATCATAACAATTTCCCAAGAGACACACCAATAAAGATGTTCGTTAGCTTGATATCACGATGTAAAATCCCTAGTGTCGACATGTGTACCAGTGCATCCACAATCTGACCAAATAACCTCCATGCTCCGTCTTCCGTGATTCCTTCATCAATTCTCTGTAGATTTCGTAGAAAATCAGAATAAAGTAAAGAGAACAGCGAATACACACCTCTCTCAATGTTTGTCTCTCCACGAATTCCATTTGGATATAGAGTGTTCTCGTCATATTCGATATCGTGTCCAATGGATACGGAATCTCTGTCGTTCCACCCACACCATTCTCATTTCCATGTCCATGCCCATCTGCATTCATACTCGGGGTCGAAAAATTCATGGGCTGTATCGGATTGGCCGTGATAACAGTGTTCCTCCCATCACCAACTATAGTTCCAGCTCTCCTCCTTGACTTCCTCCCTCCACCCCTTATACCACGACCACGAGTACCTTCCAATCCCAAACCGGCGGATATGACACCTGTAACTGGATCTCTCTTGAACAATCTCCGAAATTCGCTTTCATCTGATTCCACCGAGCTCGACGCACTACTACTGCTACCCTCATTTGAATCTTCCTCCCCTAAATCTTCCTCCTCCTCCTCCTCCTCCTCCTCCTCCTCATCATCATCATCATCATCATCTGTTGATCCTCCAGGTGAGGTGGAACGATCAAAATGGATGCTAGGGAATGAGCTTCTTGAAGCATTGGAGATTTCAGTTGTAGTTGTCGTATTATCAAAGTCTGAAAAATCTTCAATACTAAATCCACCTCCGTTTGTTGGTAGATGTCGCTCCGACACTGTGGAGGCAGAAGTATCTATCTTGTCATCGTCTTCATCCTCGGCATCCTCGTTTCCATTCGAACTTGACCCCGACCTTGGAAGCGTCGTCTTAACTCCTAAACTATCCTCAATACCATTACTGCTCATCCCACTAGCACTCGGCGCAGCACTTGACACGGTCTGATTTTCGTTGGTCTCGACCCAGGTAGTAAAGTATCTTACGATGAACCGATGTGAGAGTCGTGAAAGTGCATTAACTTCTCGGAAGATCTTCGTGTCAGATTTCTGTGTCTTGAGTCGAACTTTCTTGACTGCGTAAATCCGATTGTCAATCTTGTTACGAGCTTTCACAACTGATCCGAAGGCACCTTTCCCCTTAATCGGAAGATGTGAGAAACTGTATGACAAATGAGGAATCAATGGACATACAAGTAGTTCCAACTCTTCCCAATCCTCTTTCCACCGGCTAGCCTGCCTCGTCCTAGGAGGTATCCTGGAGTACTCGATCTCAGGACTCCCAATAAAATGACCATGCACATATCCATATCCAGGTTGTGCATGCACACATGGGGTCAGTACCGGCGTCCCAGGACCTGCATAACTACTGTCAGTCTTATACATAAATAAACTAGTCCTTACCAGTATGAAATCCCCATTGCGGACTTCTTGAAACAGTACCGACCAACCCTCCAACACTACCATCCGCACTAGCTCCTCCTCCATGGCCATCTAGCCCCGACGTATCACTTCCACTCACTCCACCTACAATCGTCGACGTCGAATTCACCAAAGCATTATACCCATTCATGTCACTACTATACCTCCCTCTTGATCTCGACCTTCCGCCATTATCGCCATAACGACGCGACTTGCTCTTGCTCTTGCTACGACTACCAGTATTGTGTGCAGAATTTTCAGATAGCTCAGCTAGGAGGGAGATACATGTAATGTGATTTTTCTTTGGTGGTGAGAGCATGTCGAGGGCGATATATACAAGACCTGGAGATATGTTGGCTACATTCAGTCAAGAGTTGATGACAGTTAGTACCGTAAGACACAGGAGGGAGCTGGTTAACGTACAGCTACGTAGGGCCTCGTATACATCACCAAACCTCTGCATTACATCCAACCCAAGTAACATCTGCAGAAACACAATTCCAACAGAATGAATATCCCTCCTCCTCGTATACAACAACGATGACTCATTTTTCGCGTCACTCGACAACCTAACAAGTTTTACGCATGTAACAGCACCACATGCGGAAAAGCACATACCAAGCCTCAGGCATGTCAATGTCATCGTTTAAAGGTGTGAACGTGCCGAATGGATTTGAACGATGTAAATCCAGTAATTGGGTATGGTAACTGGCTTTTCCGAGTTTGATGACTTTTGTTGAGGCCGTTGAAGGTAACGGACACGCGGTTGAAGATTGAGAAGCAAGGCCGATGCATTTTGCAGTGATACCTGGCGGAGAAGGTTCCCTAAGATGGAAGAATGAACGGAAGAGATGCACACCTCGATGAACGATTTCGCGCAAGTGAACGGCATTGAGAGCGCCCAAAATTTGACTCAAATACCCCTTATGAAAAGTCAATGGGACCCTACAAGTGAAAGGAAACGGAAACGGAACGGCTCACAGAAGCTCTATCCTCCCTCAAAAAGTCGCAATCCTCCAATACATCCCACAATGTCAACCCAGGCATCCGTTCTGTCAAGATCATCAACTGAGGTGCATTCCCACTGTGGTACACCTGCACGTTCGGCGACACCGATTCCCCATGTCCATGGCCACTGTGAACCGAAGACACGCTCAAACCCGACGTCTGCAAAGCCAAAGTCGAAAGTGAACTCGAAGATGATGAATGTGTGAGCGAATTGACAAGTTTCACCGCAAATACGCTGACTAGACTTGGATGCCTTATACTCGTGAGCCGTTGTATGTTCTCTTGTAGCATGCTGAGCTTCTTTCGACCTTGTGTAGTGACATAATACCCCGTTTTAAATGTGACTGCGTAAAGTTCGAGTGGCAGACTGGTATTGATGTCGTCGCAAATCGGATCCGCCATGTATACCGTTCCGAGAGCCTCTGAATATAATCCGCCGCCACGCCGAGTTCCATGATCAATAGGAAATTTCAGATAGGGAAAAACCTACCGCGCCGAGGATGAAACAACTTAACACTAGTAAACCTTACACCGTCTATGCAGATCTCGTCCTCGAACTTCTCGACGGGCGTATCACCCATTGCAGGTATTCCCCCAGGCGTGAGGATATCTGAAACATTGTCTGTACTTCCACTGCTGGTCGTTCTTCGTAGCATCATGGCTTGGGACTGAGTCTGCGCTTGTTGGAATTGCTGCTGCTGCCTGAACTGCTCAGCACGAATCTGTGTTTCAAGCTCTTCCTCTTCCTTGGCTTGTTGGAGGAGAAAGAGACGATTAGCTTCGGCTTCTTTTTCTCTTCGCACCTACCGAATGCGCGTGCATGTAGGTAACATGTGGAGAATGGGTTAGTACTGAATAAAGGTAGGAAGTGACAGACATACCCTTTCTGCATCCATCGCACGTTGGTTCATTTGAAGCGCCAAAGATCCGGTAACCTCCACCGGTGGTACAATATTCGCAGCGATCCATTCCTGAGCAAATGTAACGATCTATGTAAAAACACGATGGGTGATGTTTTGGCCTACCATTAGCACATATACAATTCGACACTAGCACGAGGTATACCTGGAACACCATTTCTGATCCTCGATTTCTCTGAGCTTCTCTTGTGATCGCCTGTGTGAGTTTGATGGCTTGGTCTGGTGTGATACTTTTCGTGGGTTTCTGAATGGTGAGTGTTGGGCATGCTAAAGTAGGGTATGTCTTCGGAAGGCTAGCAGACAGAGCATCAAGTCAAAACTCCCTGGTCTAGCAAACCAAAGAACGACGTACCGAATGTTTAGGGAAAATCCAATTTTGGATGCGTGTTCAGGATCGGGGTGGTGCACGCGGATGCTGAACTCGGGTACGCGAGCTGCTCCCTGCAAGCCGAAATCACACATTTCCATAGCGGCAAAAAAGTAGAAATTGCACACCTTCCATGCTTTAGGGGGAGGACCTTCGATAAAATCTTCTGCATAGATACTCCGCAATGCAGTGATCTCCAACTGCTGCAACTCCTCCGTTGAGTTCATGGCGCTCTTGCTAAGTATCTCCGGGATATAGGTGCCGTGTATGGTGTAAGTATATCTTTTCCCTTGTCACCCTGCTCTCGCACGCCAACTCGTCTCGCAGCAAGACGACAATAAAAAATATTTGCAGAAAATACACCAGGGATGCTGATAAGATGTTACCGAACTCGAAAAGGGGAGGGCCACAGAGGCACTCGGCAGCTCAAATCTCCATGATACAGCTTTGACTCTTTGTAATGGACTAGGAAGTATGTTATAGTTGTGAAGAAAGCTGTGGGACTTAGGGGCTTTCGATTACATAATTTATGCATAGTTCTTCTCTGTACATCTTCCGGCAGCCAGAATTCTACCTCTTTAGATCATCATCATCATCATCCTGTCTCTATCACATTCCCAACAACCAGAGTATCTGGCACGACAGCATCTACTATCGTATTTGACCGTTATTCGACGTTTCAATAATCAACATCGACTACATTTCAGGCAGGAATATAAGGCACCGCGATCAGAGGATTTTCCAGTTATTGTGACTTGCAATGCATGTAACCTGGGTCATCTCCTGCAACTCAAGACAATGATATTCGTCTGACAGATTAGGTTTGACTATTCGGGTGAGATAATGTCTGTCACGGATAAGATTTGAAGGAGATAAACTGAACTGACCAGCTCGAGACTGGTCTCGCCACTAATACAAACACTCATATTTCTTCGACTCCACAGCTCCCTACTTGTCATGTACGCTCCTCGTTGTCTACGAGGAAAGTCATTACATCCCATCTTTAAGATTGCTACCTTGCAACATCTGTTATCCTCGACTGTGGATACATGTGCTATCATTATAGGAGCATAAGAGCTGCCTTGTTACTAACAAGGGTATATTTTTTTCTCATTTTCTCTGAATCACCCCTGCATGACTCGCAGCTATTTTTAATCCACTCATTTGTCATTGCCGAAAACTTTTGACTTTCGGTATCTGCGGACGAAAATACGATCGGCACATGAAATTGCTCCCTGAACGACCCTCGCAGCTCATTCTTCATCAGCAAACTCCTAGAACTAACCTCACTTACTGAGACTTCGCTTAGATACCTCCTGAACTCTCCCCTCTGTCCTCTGCGAAATGAACATCACCACTGCTCGTACCACGAACGGACCGCTCCGGGATGCACCAGATCAGCCGCATGAGGAGAATTCTCGATCAAGCAACGCAGAAACTAGACCTCTACCTGTAGTGGACATCGAACACAAGCCAGTTCAAGATGATCCTCGAAACTGGTCGTCCCTCAGAAAAGTGAGTGACAAATTAATAGCAATACCTGTGCAACCCACACGACAAGGACAACGAGCTAAAATTCTCGACCTTAACTCAGAGTTTCTGCTTATTTCTAATTTCATCGGCTGCAACGATATCGGGGTTGGCGGGAAGCATACAGAATCGTGAGCGGTGAAGTCAACGTACTCTTGGTACAGATTAACAATTCGCGTCTATCAGCTGCCGTTGAAGAGATGGAAAGAGAATTGCCAGCGACAAATCAACAATTCAGTCTAAGCATATCGCTGTTTATTTTAATTCAAGGAACAGTCCCGCTGTTGTGGACTGCGATTAGTGAAGTCAAGGGACGAAAAGTTGGTGTTTTCTTTTTCCTAATGCCGTTAAACACAAGCCCAGTCGGCCTCCACTAGCTCGTTTACCTCATTTCAGTGGCATTCTTTACGGTGGCATCGGTAGCTGTTGCCCTGAGCACAAATGCCGGGCTGTAGGTTTCTTGAGACTGGAGCATAATTCTGAAACTCATGTACTTGCAGTGTAATCGCTTTCCGCGCAATCCAAGCTGCGGGGTATGTTGACATAACTTGTCTCCAAGCGCGTTGTTCTAATGCTTTGAGAAGGTCCAGTGCAATTATAGCTATAGGCGCCGCAACCCTGGCTGACATATTTGAGCCCGCTGAACGTGGGACAAAGGCACGTGGTGATTTGTAACTAGTTACCTATCCTATTCCTAATTGACCCGGCCAAAATCACAGATGGGAATATTCTACATCGCTCCTCTCTTCGGACCGGTGAGTATTGCGACAGAAATTTCGGCCGAAGTCTAAGTATGATTCAAATGTAGGCGCTCGGACCCATTGTTGGCGGTGCACTAACCTCGGGCCTGGGGTGGCGATCGATTTTCTGGTTTTTAACAATCGTCTCTGGACTTATTTGGCTACTCTTCTTATTCTTTTTTCGCGACACCTTTCGGAAGGAACGAAGCCTCACATATCAGAATATCGTTCAACAACGCTCCGAGAGTAAGAGAACTACTAGGGGTGACGAGGTTATTTCAACGAGTGCCATTCCGCCAAACATCATTGATTTACATCAAGGATCCGATCTTGAAAAGGCAAGGGATCCTCCCATTGCATCAACTGATCCTTTTGAAGTAGAACTTTCATTGAGGGATGTGAATCCGTTCAAGCCCATCGGCTTAGTTATTCGCAGAGTCAACAATCTCGCCACTCTAATCGCTTCTGGTAGGTAACCCATCCCCCATAACAGGAGGACAACTGATCATGATACTGATATTTGAGGGTTCATGTTCGCCCTGACCTATATGATCAACTACACGGGTGCTCGAACGCTCAATAGCGTCTATCATTTTAATCCCTTGATGATTGGAGTTGTTATGATCTCGTACGGCATGGGTAGGTTATTTATCTTTGAATCATCTCCTCGCAATCATGTCTTGAGCTGTACAGGATGTGTGCTTGGTAGTTTACTGGGTGGTGCCTGGTCTGATCACAAGCTGAGTCAACTTAAAGAGGCGAATGGAGGCAAAAGCTATCCTGAGGTAAGAACTCAGCACAGTGAATTCTCTTTGTCTCATGGAGTGTCTGCTGCCTCTAGATGAGATTGAAGGCACCTATGATCGGGATATTTCTTCTCCCACCTAGTATCATTGGTTTCGGATGGGCATGTGAACAGCATGCTCATGTCGCAGTCCTATGCGTACTACTCTTCCTTGCCGGGTTCTGCACAATGTGAGTAACCAGAGTCTGCATATTCGCTTGGTCATTTGTCCAACGTTTTCTCGATCGTAGTTGGACATATGCGAGTACGTTAGCTTACATAGTAGACGCGAATAATGGAAGGTCCGCAGTTGCGGTCGCCACTAATTCGGCCTTCCGAGGCATTTTTGCCTTTGTTGCTACAGAGATTGCGGTCCCGATGCAGGTAGGTTTTAGGATAGATCCTCTGTCCCAAAATTTTGATGATATTATTTCATTTCCTAGGACCATATTGGCGATGGTTTGTGGTTGGTTGTGATTATGTCCATTCTGACCTTATTTGCCACGTGGTTGTACAGGCTGGCTGTATACAGTGTGGGGATTCATCATGGCAATTAGTGGTGCACTGATATTTTTAGTCATGTTCAAGGGCGAAGGATGGCGCAGACACGCAGAAAAACGAGAATCTCGAGCTATCAAGAAGGAGGGTCCTGCTTCTTGAATATGAATGCTAGTGAATCTTGCTTGAGTGACTTGGATATTTTCATGATAGAATTACACTGCAGTTGAATTGTCACTTGTAGAGTAAAATGTTGAATAAGTTGAATGTTAATATTTTGATCTTTGTCGAACTATGAACAGTTTGTTGAAACAAGTTGGTTTGGTGTCCTTGTGAGTTTGTGGGTGTGCTATGTAGTTACAGGGGTGATTGAGAATGCTCATAGAATGCTCATAGTGTATGAACACATGAACCTCTTAAATTTATTGTTAGTAGTAAATTGAACCCCAGTGTGACTCAACATGTTATGACTTAGGCCTAAGTTTAGGGTTAAGGCAAAAGTGTACTTGTGTATTGAGTGACACAAGAGAACTCAATAGAGTTCCTACTACAGAGTAGTCTGCTTTATATTCCTCCTAAGAGCTGGTCTGTACATCTCTAACCTACCTTAGCTATGACTAAGTTCTTTTAGTAGTTTCTATGATACTCTACTAAGTCACATGACTATATGAGATGTGTCACACTTCCATCACAATTTGTGACTATTACATTTGATGCATGTCACATCCCTTACTAAGTCCAAAGAAGGGAATAGATAAATTAAAGAAAAGAGAAATTAAGATAAAATTATAAAGTTAAAAATATCTAAGTCCACTCTTAGAATTTCTGACACAACACTCATTTGCACCACATTTACTTAATTTCCCAAGCTTAATTACTATACTTTGTTAGAGTAGCTGTTAGAGTAACTGGATGAAGTCTGTTGTTATGATCTCAAGACCTTAGAGTGAGTCAAGAAAAGGAACCTTGTATAGGGTTTACACAAGAGAACTCAATAGAGAACTCTGTACAGAATAGTCTACCTTATATACTAAAACCATATGGTCCATGCTAACTACTTCTAGCCTACCCTAAACAGCCATATGTTTGCCTTAAGATCAATATGTGTTGCACATGTTGCATGACATCATCCTTCCAGAACCTTCTATGTCTTTCTTATGCATCTTGTGACTTGTGACTGTTACTGTGACCATGTTATCTGATGTGACTGATTGTGTGACAGCATGATCTTGTCACTCTAACCCTAACCCTAGTTCTAAAATAGAATAAAAGGAAGATAAATTGAAAAGAAATTAGAAATGAGAAAGAAAATGAAAATAATTAAAGTCCACCACTTTCAGCTTTGACATCTGTAGGATTATGCAGAGTTTATAACTTCAGGAAAATCTAAGCATATATTACAGAGTTCAATATATTAAGTACAACCTAGTATTAGAAAAATTTAAAAGAACAGAATGAGATTTTCCAAAGATGGCTACTATTCTGAATATCTTATAATTTATTACAATCTATCAGAACAATACTAAGCTAACCTAAGAATAATAATATGCAGGTGGTTAGAAACCTATATAAATCTTGTAAAATGCAGTTTATACCTCATTATCTGAGATCTGATAATAAGCTTTTAGAAGTCCAAATTAGCAACTTGTGTTATCTAGATATATAGAATATAGATGTTGAAACAACCTTTGGCTTTAGCTTATATACTATATCTTTATTAGTTGTACTGGTTATATATTTCAGAAGAAGTACTCAGGATATCTTGACAAACAAGTCTACTAGAAGGTAGGAGGTATGTTATCACTAATACTAGAAGATGGTGATAGTTTAGTTGATTTTCAGAGTAAGGCTTTAATAGTGTAACTACCAACTTATATACTAAGTATACTACCTAGGGTAGTTATCTAGAAATGAAGACTATTAAGTAAGTTATCCTAGTTCTAGTGATCCATAAAGTTGTCAAGAGTCCAGCAAGGATGGAATAAAGTATGGGATTTATATTAGAAGAAGACAGACAGTATGGATAGAAAAGGCAGCATTATCTGTGAGTTGGAATGAATGTAGTTGGATTTGGATATAATATATCTAGAATATTACATAAAAAGATAGAATGCATTTAATAACAATGAAAAAACAGTGAGTAATAATCTAAGAAGTCTTCCAAAGTGATAGTATATGAGAATAGGGTTTAGAGTTGACTATAGCAAAGTCTATAGACTTTGTAATGGTGTTTGATAGTATTTTGAGGTAGAGAAGTCTATTATAAAGACTGTGTGGCTCAGAATTGAGAGATCTTGCTTTATTAAATACAATGAAATATCAAATTCTTTTACAGCAACTAAACAAAGTCTATGAAGTTGAGTGGGATTTGCACTTTAGGAAAATCTGAGTATATTATAGAGTTTAATATCCACTTTCAGAAAAATCTAAGAAAATAGAATAAGATTTTCCAAAGATGGCTACTATTCTAAACACTCTATAGTTTATTACAATCTAAATATTATTCAAAAATGCAGGGTGTATTTGATAGTAATTTGTTACATTCTGATCCAATCATGTTAGAGTTGAAGATAGATAATAAACTTAGTTTATTTTATTTTTCTTTCTCATTTTTATTTTCATTTTTACTTATTTGCTTATTTTGGACTTAGGGTTAGGGTTATAGTGACTGTTACAAATGTCACAAATATCACAGTCATATGGAAAAACATAGAAGATTTTTAAAACAATAATATTATATAATATGTTTATTATATATTGATCTTATAAATAATAATATATAACTTTAGGGTGTTTGTTATAGGACGCTTTGGACATGAACAATTTTTATTTTCTTTTTCTTTTATTTTCTGACTTTATAGAGATTCTTTTCTTTTTGTTTTCTTTTCTTTTGGATGATGAAGAGGCACGTGACATTGCAGTCATATGACATGTCACATGATGTGACGTCATAAGGCCTAGAATGTGGTAGAAGAATCTGGAAGATGACATCAGAGCACATGTATACAACATGGT
>Ga0157357_1000549_pt1 | contig 15955 bp, 14 predicted proteins | sample AttcapACBM1_FD_111485 | JGI IMG/M metagenome (GOLD analysis project Ga0157357, IMG submission 111485) | Fungus gardens microbial communities from leaf cutter ant in Botucatu, State of Sao Paulo, Brazil - Atta capiguara ACBM1 | ecosystem: Host-associated > Fungi > Mycelium > Unclassified ... | reverse complement strand
ATTTACTTGTTCTAAAATACTAAGTCTGTAGTCAGAACTGTGACTAGGGGAATAGTAGTATAGAGGATAACTAAGGAGATGTTATAGAAACAGTCTCTAAGATATAGAATGATTAGAAGTCTAGGTAATGAATTACTAGGATATAAAATGCAAGTGAGCACAGATACAGAAGTACATCTAGAATTAATTAAAATCTTATTCAGAGTTAGGAAGCAGATGTCTTAAAAGTCAGTCTATGACTCAAGAGGTCCAGTTATTATCAGAGAAGTCATACTGTTGAAAACTATCTAAATAAGTTTTAGATACTTATTGTAGAAGCTAAATCTAGACTATAGTAGTTAAATTTAGAAAAACCTTTGGATAAGAATCTAGAACTTCTTGTCAGTGGAATATTCAGAGAATACTAACTCTTTCACATAGTTTGAAGCAGCATACTAACTAAGCCTAACAGGCAAATAAGACTTTTTAGTTTAATCAAAAAGCTTTCTCTACATCTTTATCCAACATCTGTTTTTTTTCTAGTACATACTTGTTAAGACAACTGGATAAAGTGCATGGGATTTGCAAAGTTTCACAATCTCCAGGAAAGTTCTAAGTATATTGTATATATAAATTACAAGTGGTGCTTACTTCTAGAAAAGTCCTAAGAGAATAGAATAAGGTCTCCTGGAAGTAATAGCCATTCTAAATACTACTTGAGTATATTCTAATCTGGCAGAACAACACTGACATAACCAAGGAATGATTATGTCCAGATGATCAGGAACTTAGATAAAGATATCTAAAATATTAGCCAAGAAAGAGAAGAGATTCACAATAGCAACAGGTGGAATAGGACAGTATTGGAATGCTAGAAAATACATAACAGGATTCAATAGCAAGAAACAGTAGGACTAGCTTGATAAATACTGCAGAGTTTGGCAGTATTCAGGATTGCTGACTAATGAAAGGTGAGAACTCCACAGAGTTCAGTATAAACATCTGTGATATTAGTACACTAGAATTTCATGTAAGAGATGGTCTCCTTACAATACTTCTCTAAGCCTACTTTTCTACTCTTCTCTTCTACTAATATACTAGGCCTTTCCTAAGGCTCTTCTCTACACTACTACTAGATATCCTTATAGATGTGTACATAGCTTACTGTCATATATCAAAATCCAAACTCTGAGTATAAATGTCTTCCATAGCAGACTTACTCTCACTCCAAACTCTACAAGTAACTCATTTTTCATAGCAGAGTTGCTCTCTTTAAAATTCCATGAGTACTTAGTCTTCCACAGTGGAGTTTACTTCTATTCAAACTCTATACTCTATTAGTGTCTTGCTATAAATTATTTTAATAAAACATCTATCTAGCTTGAAGCCAGGCATAAATACTGATCTCACTTGATGCAGAAAACTGCTAGACTATATAGCAATAGCATCACTTGAGCTTTCAAGTATTTTAGACACCTTAACACTAAACTTCAGTGTTAATAGCAACATTATATCAGTTTTACTATCTCAAACTCCATTCACTACCATTTGAAGTTGCAACCAAATAATAAGTAAATAGTTCAACATATAAGCTAAAGATAAGGTTATTCTCAAAGTTCACAACCCTATATTCTCAGATAAGTTTTTATTTGATCCAAACTCTATCTAAATCTTGTAAACTTTTACCTTAAGTATAAACCACACCTAATACTTACAAACTCTATTCTGTTCTGAGCAAAGGGTACTGTCAATATAGGAATTCTAGTCATACAGTCTAGAAATACTCTATAAGATTGGATATGTGATAGTTGACTGTAGAACAATATGAAGAATTAGTGAAAGTAGTAAAATACATAGAAACACAATTAATAAAAAATAGAATTTTATGTGGAGCAACTAACAATCTATGTGCTCTGGTGTCAGACTTATGAAGTTTGGACCCAAGTTCCTTTTAATTTTCATTTCATTTCATTTTCTTCTTCTTCTTTTCTTTTCTTCTCTCCTAGTTTCTACTCTAGGAACTGGGGTTAGGGTCTAGTATGACATAACTGTCACACTGTCACACATTACAGTCACAGTAATGGTCACAAGTCATGTGGTAGCAAAGAAGGGACATAGAAGGTTCTAAAAAGATAACATTATACAGCATGTGTAACAGATGTTGACCTTAAGGCAAACACATGGTCATTTAGGGTAGGCTAAAGTAGTAGTAGCACAGACTATGAGGTTTTAGTATATAAGGTAGACAATCCTGTACAGAGTTCTCTATCAAGTTCTCTTGTGTAAACCCTATACAAGGTTTCTTTCTTGACCAACTCTAAGGTCTTGAGATTGTAACATCTGGCCATTAATAAATAGGTTTGCTGTACTTTCTGTGGAAAAATAAACTGAAAGTTTTAGTAATCTTAAAGATGTACTTGTTCTTTCATCTTTTTCTTTTTCTTCTCTCTTATTATTCTAAATAGGAACAACATCAGTGCTCTTAATACTCATGATACCTTGCCATATTTTTTTTGGTATCTCTAGAAACTACAAATACTTTTGAATCTCTTGCTGTATATGCCCTTATAGACTCTGGTACTACTAGCACATTCATTGACTAAAACTTGAAAACATCAAGATGAACATGCACAAGCTCTTCCAACCTGTATCAGTGTTTAACATTGACAAAACTCCTAATGAAAATCTAGGAGATGATGACTCCCTAGAAGAAAATAACTGGGTATATAAGAAAAATGGGTACCAGCAAAATAATCCTATTGTAAAACTGTTGTAGTATCTCTGGCCTCAGAAGGTAAGAAGATATAAAAATACCAAAGATCACTCACAATACTATAAGAAGTCCATCATGAGACAGGTGTCTATCATTCACAACAGTTAGAGTAATATATGTTCTCTTCAATCTCTATTTTGATCCTACTTGAAGATATAACTTTGTAGAAATAGGTATGAGCAAAATCAAAAAGAAAGAAAGGGGGGAGGGGTATAATTAATGGATATTTGCCAAGCTTGAATCAGTGGAATCTCGGCATTTGCAGGCGCATAGAAGGGGGGTACCGTGCACACATTTTGATGAATCAGGACATCGGATTTCACATCCCATGTTCAAGAATCATGCACATGAGCCGTCGCCTGGCCTATAAATATGCTGCTATAAGAGACGCTAGTTGCTTGATTCTTGAGTACCATCTTACACCCACCACCATGTCTGTAACCGTAAATGTGAGTTCATTGATCTTGAATTTAATCACGATCACTCATCCTACCCGACTCAGCCCAATGCTTCCAAGAAAGACTTGAAAGAGGTCAAACAATACCTCAACAATGTCGATGCCACCAAGGTCGAACAAGTGTATGGAGAGGGACAGTACAAGTCGTGGCATGGTGACAGGAAGTCACAGTCGCAAACGAATATCACATTCCAAACGAAGTCCCAGAAAACGTCCGGAGGTCCACCAAAATATATTACAATTATAGCAAGCAAAGGAAAGACGGACGCTTATGTGACATATACATCGGATACTTGGGATTCAGCGGATACGATCATTGAGGCGATGAGGAGCTCGAGTCAGTGAAATTGAAAGCACATTGAATGAGGATCGAGTATTGGACAGTAGCTGTTAAATGTGGGATCTTGTTGTATATGAGTCCAGTTTTCGATAGTCGACAAAGCGTGATATCAGTCCGAGTCGCCATCCATATCCCCAGAACGTATCGTCTCATTAAATATCCCCAAATCGTGTACCGCAGGCTCGATAAGGCCTCGATAAACATTTGGCCCAATAATCAGCGACTCCTTATTCGTTTTTTGACCGGCAATTGCCCTCAGCCTCCAATATGTTTCTCGTATCCAACTTGCATGCTCAACCCAATTCGTCCATCCACCACATATTGTTTCGTGGAATTTCAAGTAGTACGGTGCGTCAGCGAAGAGTCTGGCACGCGATAAATCCGTATCCCCATGTAGTAGATGCAGCTGTTCCGCGTGGCACGCGCTGAAGTGCGTACGTAGATAAAACCGACGGACCATCGTTCTGACGCGCGGTGCATAATCGACTGGTTCATCTAAGCGGCTGAAAGCCCGTGGCCATTGGGTGGCATCCCCGGTGGAAGTCCAATCAATGGGAACAGTGCGCCAATTTTCATCGGGATGGCCAGAACGTGGAAACGGATCGTCGGCTGAAGTCATGAGATCGTCGGGATACTGGGCGGTAAGCATGAGTGGGAGGATTTGTGCACCTCCCCAGTCAATGACACCGGCTATCTTCGGTTGGTCTGATGACAGTGATTCCTCGTCGAAAAATATATTGCGTAATGCAAGGTCGGGGTGGTACAGGACCAAGGAATCATATGCTTGCGGTATCTTGAAGTGCGGAATAAGTGAAGACAGTAGCTGTAATAGCTCTGAAAATGTTTGGGGGGTACAGTTTGGCTCCGAGAGCGACGTCGAGAGCTGATCTTCTTCTAGATTACACCACTCTTGAACGGCATGCAGGATTTGTTGTTCTAAACAAGAACGCCATAATTCATCTGCTGATTTAAAAGGTCCTCCCAAACATCCCTGCGTGAGTGTCATGAGTGGTCCCACAGAGTGCTTTCTTCCCTCTGCACCCACTACGATGCTTCCGATTTTGTCGAACGGCACAGGCCTGGAAAGGGATGCTTTAAGCTTCGCCAGTGTCCTAACGATAGAGAGCTGTTGTGCATCAGGTAATGTGTCCAAGCCATGAACTCCATTCTCCCCATGGAGGTCCTGTAAACTTTTCCCTTGAACAATATCCATGATAACATACGGTGCGCATGCGGGATTGTTGAATGTAACATCCCATCCATGTACCTTTGGTACAGGTATATCTGGATACAGTCCTGATTCCCGCACAAAATTCAGCGTGGCAATCTCGGACTCTTTTGCCTGGGGGTTGAAGTCTTCTTCGTCGTGATTCGAGACGCTGGCAGCTAGTTGTGTACCATCAGTGAAGCTTAGTTGGTAGACGGTATTGTAGCTGCCCCAACCAAGCAGGGAGATGGACGAGCAGCTCGGGCGAGAAGTGGAACTGAAGATAAGGGTAGTCGAACAATCGATCAGACCCTGTAGATTGACCCAAGTTTCCTTGCGGAGTGTGGAGATCTGTTTCGGTAGGTCGAGGGCCATAGAGAAACTGCGCCGATAAAAGTCGTCTGGGAACGAGTGTTCGGGCTAAGCGATACTAGGTGATACCATTACGACTTGGAGTACCAGTGGCGAGATTTACTCACATGGCTTGTTGGTAACGTCAACGTATTGTGTAATATAAATATAATGTGATTATTTTCCATCTCAGAGTATGCCACAATTATAGTGTAGTGGTTAGTGGTTATCACTTAACAACTTTTCCACACCCACCCATATAGCGTGAAAGAGTATTCTATCAGACTTTTATTTATTTGGCCATGTCATCCTTACTTTATTAAATATTCGTATATAAAACATTCTCGAAAAACTCAGAAGAGTGGCCATACATTATCTGTAAGGTCAACATATAGTGAATATATTGTATAATATCATAAGAGTGTTGGAGGCGCCAAATAAGGAGGATATTCTCCAAACATCTGTGGATATCCCGAGGCGATAGCGGGCCTTAGAGATGTGGTGCTTTTTTGTGGGAGTGATGAGATAAGTTGAGCCACTAATTATAGCCCAAGATGACCCAGAACCTACAGTTTCCAGAGCATCGAAACCTCAGAAAAAAAGTCAAAGGTACACTCACGACGATACCTACTATTTCGAGGATGGAAGCTGCTCTCTACTGATGGAGGATGTTCTCTTCAATGTGAGTTCATCGCCCTCTCTTCCTTCTGACCGCCAACTCGTTTAACAGGTCCACAGGTCAAGATTCAGCATGGATTCATCCACCTTTGTAACCATTTTCTCATTTCCAGGCGGAGAGCACACAATTGAAGGCACTTCGGATGCTAATCCCATCGTGCTGTTGGGAGACTCTGCTGCGAACTTTAGACATTTATGGTCAGTCTATGCTCTGTACGTCTTTATGGAGATTTGTGGCTCTACCCTGACCAGCTGCACACAGGCCCGCTGAACTCAATCTAACGAGTTCAGCCTCAGCTAACCTCGACCAGCTTATGGCCGTTGCTCGAATATCCCATAAATATGGATTCAGAAGCACAGAGAACTGGGGCCCGACGCTATCCGAGAGTACATCAATAGAAAGCCAATTCCAATTCTCCCTTCACCTCTTATCCCCTCCCATAAACCCGAAGCTGAAAATACAGAACAACTCACGATCCTCATCCGCGCCCATGTATGGACCTATCCACAAGATCGCAGCCACTCAACCATCCCTCGCTTCCAGTATGATTCAACAACACCCATATCCGAAAATGAACCAGAGAGTATATCTCTCACGTCGTAGCAACAACTCTGCCTCCTCGCGGGATACTATCGGCTCACGGAAACTTGGGAAGAGCTTCGTAAAGCATCTCCCCACTTCGAGCATTCCGTAGCCTGCGGTGCGAGATGCGACTTGGCACCAACACGGTTGCACACAAAGTTAGGCTGAATTTTCGAAGGAGAAGATGAGGAGCGACACGTTACTTAGCCTTGGCCTCGCCAACGTTTCGCGATTGAAGTAGATATCGAAGGCCTATGAGAAGTGGACAAGTGCATCATATATGCATCACGACAGCAGGCAAGCGACGAAGAGCAGCATTAATGAGATGACAAAATGAGTCGAAGACACACTGCCCGAACTAGTGGCCAAATATACAATTGTTACCACCGAGTTTTCTTATTGGTATAAACAAATGCTCACCTGCCAATGGTATTTATTTAATCCTGCGAGATTTACTGGTTCGACTACGCTTTCCTGCAGTCGGCGGTGGCACATTTACCAAACATGCGTGCATTCTGAGCCAATGTGCGTTCTGATTGAAGAAGAGTGGTTCTATAAACTGATTCTACTTTCACATCCTCATAGGTCATGTCATTCCGTGGCTGAAATCGTGACGGTGACGTTGAAGACAGCCAAGTCATCTAGTAATGTTGGTCAATCGAACTTTTATTTCGTGATTCGTTTTCTTTCCGTCTTTGCTGATGTGCAAGGTGTAGCCTCCGTTACTTCGATATCAAGCCTTGGTCACCCTCCGAAAATCGATTATAACTGTGAAACGAGCAGTTACTGATGCGACGATGAAAGATATTCTCAAGAAAATGAGAGGCAATATCTTGATAAGGCATTGCCTGTTCAGCGTGCACCAGCTGAGGTATGTCTTGAAGAATTGCACTTCACAGGACTTCGTCTTACTTTTGATCTAAGTTTTCATTGCTATATACTCCTCGGATGATGGCACGCATCCTGCGATCGGCGATGTCGAGACCATCTTGACAAGACCTTGATTCTGCCGATCAACTCACTCGTCATAATCTCGCTCAGCTCGTTGTGTGTCCTCCTGCCTCCACTCAAGTCGAACGAACCATTCCCATGCCGGCACAAAAACCCTGATGACGACAACACGGATTTTCCTTATGCCGTTATCGAAGTGAAAAAAGCACTGTTGAATCCAATAGGGATGCTTTTTCACCTTTCTGATCATTTCAACAAACCCCACCAATCCCGTAAAATTCGTGTTGGAATATTTGAATTTTATGAATGAGATTGTTGCGCTCCATTGGAATTCCACCACGCGATATGAAACTCTATCCGTTCGCTCGTTGGTTGGCATCTTGATGGGGGATTTGATTGGAGTTAGGATGTTGAGCGAACAAGGGCAGATAGGTGCTGTACAAGAGTTGGCGAATAAGTATCTCAAATGATGGCCTGCTCTGATGCCTGGTCAGGTGGCACCATCTTCACCTGTACTCGTTATGACCCTTCGTGAAGTTGCAGACCTTTCACAACAGCTCGAAAATGCACTCCCCTCCTGTTCAGGATGCGCTTTCTGAGCCACTCGTTATCATTCTTGCTCATCCAAACCATACGGTCTGCGTCACTGCATCATGAACTTTACGCTGTTTCTGTTATTCCACTCCCCTCCGTCTAGTTCTGATGGAGAGACTTCAGAGAGACTTGATGTTAATTAATACACCGTCTTCGACCCAAGAAGCATCTCAAAGAGCGTTATGACACACATATGGCCTGGCGGCATTGGTGTCTGCCATTCCTAAACGCCCATTGTACGTGTTAACGCAAAGGTTTTTGGATACGGCGACGCAACAACTCAAGCGCGCGAGTGATCATGATTTGAAAGTTGCCAGTATCGAAGTAGAAGTTGCATGGATGTTAATTGTATCACTGATGTCTCTGGGCCCTAATTTTGTTCGACCCTACCTTCTCGTCCTGTGGTGTAATGTTTGTGCGTGTGTGGATGCAGCCTGGCTCTCTGCGCCCCTACTTTTTCTCCTCTGGGGTCAAATCTGTTGACTCGGACACGTGGACTCCTGAGCAGATGGAGATAAGTTTCATGCCTGGAGTCAACTTCATATACCCACTGAGATTGCCACTAGTCCATCCAGAAATGGGGCAATAGATGGGCTGATCTCTACTGGAAAGCCTACCTGAAGCCAGTTCATATACCACTAGAATAAATAACAGCAGCTAGGATGCTTTTTTGCCAACTGTACTACACAAAATTCCTGCTTACTGAATCAGAACAAAAATCCATATCTTGTGCTAAATCTGAATCTTCTACATTCTTATATGCCATTTTTTGCTCCACTGTGAGCTGGTGAATATCCAGGCAGATATAAGCTTGCTGCTTACCTGAGTTCCCATAAATACTGCTGGTTGGCTGAAAAGTATAAGCTTTCAGTTAAATTGTCTTTTGGCATGGTTGGTTTGGTGCTAGCAGTCCAGCCTTATTACAGCAAAAGAGACAATTCTTAACAATATGGTCTAGATCACTGCAGTGATAGCAGTTCTGTGGCAAAGTTGGGTAGAGTTTTTATGCAATATATTAGAGGTGAATTGCACTTGCTAGTTTATCTGCAATAACACAGAAGATGAGACAAAAGAGAAACTTAGCAAGTCAAGTGATGAGAAAAGGCCAGAAGCAATACTATGCAGATAAGACAACCTTAGCTTCAATGTTACACCTAGCCTATGCATTACATGGTCATGATTTTGGATAATGGAAAGTTTGGATGGAAAAGTGCAAGTATGGCATAGTTCAAGTTGATTATCAGACTGGAGAATGATACATTATAACTAAGTTCTTAAATATGAAAGTGTGTCAGGTGCAGTTCACACCAGGGTGAAAGTCTGTAAAATTGGCTCAGAGATGTGAACTTGTAGAACAACCTTAGCTTCAGCTTATGTGCTGTGCTATCTGTCTGCTGCATGGTTGCAATTTCAGATGAGAAGAAAAAGTCTGAGATGGGAGTGAGTACTAATTGGTATATTGCCATTGAATATCAGGAATTGAGTTCAATAAGAATTATCTTCATTGATTATCAGACTAGTGAATTACAGTATAACTACTAGTCTTATATATAAGGAGATAATATAGGAGATGCTCAAGGTTTCAGTAGTATGACTTATATTACTCTGAGTGGAGGTTTCAGTATTGAGACACTGATAAGAGTATGACTCTGCTATGGAAGACCAAGTCAAATAGAAGTATCCCCATCATGAAAGACAGAATACTCAGATAGTTGCATCACTGCCACAAAGGTATGTTGTGAGAAAGGTAGCTGCTATGGAAGATAGGCTTGTATAATAGATGTTAGGAAAGCAGTATCACCATAAGGATGTATTTTCTGGACAGGTAGACTTGGTATATAACAAAGTGATAATCTAATAATATTTACTCTGCATATACTCAGGGTGGTTGGTCACTGTGGAAAGTTATCATTCAGACTCTATGGATTTGATGAGGAATACAGAGTTAGAGTCTCTAGTCCTTGAATTGATAGTAGTTGGAGTTGGAGTGTTATCTGCACTGGGAGCACAGATGTCAGAAGGTATGTGATAGTATTCTCCTCTTAGAGCCAAGCTCTCAAGGCCCTAGTTATATAGAGAGTATCAAGTGCCATAATTTTACTAGTTTGAAAAGATAAGAGAAAAAACAAAAAATAAGATTAGAAAGAGAGAAAAAGAAAGAAGGGAGCAAGGATGTCAGCATTGGTGTACTGGAAGGGAGCTAGACTTCTTCAGGTAATTTTGGTGGAAATCAGCTATAAGATCAGATGTGTAGGTGAGTTTGGATATAGGTAGCCAATTGGATTCTTCTTCTGTGGTCTCATATCTCAACCAGATGACTTTGTAGAGTAACTTGCATGCTCATCTATAGTCAATTTTCTAAGTCTATAATCTAGGAGATTTTGTATTCAGTTTCTCTATCTATCACAACTGGTAGTAGTAGAAGTTCCACTCAACTATAGAAAGTATTAGGCATTGCAGGTTCAAGCATGGACATGTAAGATACTGAATGAACAGTGTACATTGATTTTGGAAGGTGGATTGTAAATAAGTAGATACTGGCTTGACTAATTATTTTGAAGAGTTCTAGGTATTTCTCTGATAACTTCTTTGAAGATCACACAGTATAGAAGAACTAGACTTAATGTACATCTGTTATCCCACTTGGAAATCTGGACCTGAAATTCTGTGTATATCTGCTGATCACTGGTATTATTATTGTATAGCAGATATCTCTATTTTTAAGGTATCTTGTAGTTTATCAAGGTCTATAGCAAATTTACAGACATGGAATGAAGTAATATTCTTTTCTAGATATATGGTGATGTTTGGATAATATCCTCTATTTGTAAAGAATGGTGATACTCCAGTAGTGGTACTAAAAGCATTGTTATATACAAACTTTGCAAGTAAAAGAAAATCCAACTAATTGTCCTATTAGTAATTATAGTAGACACAGAGGTACTGTTCTAACATCTGGTTGGTATATTCTATCTGTCCATCTTCTTCAGGGTAGTATTCAGAAGTGAAGTAAAGCTTCATGTCAAGTGCCATTCCTAGAGATCTGAAGAAATTTGAGACAAATTCAGTTTCACAATCAAATATGATATATAATGAAATACTATGCTTAGAGAAGATGTGAATCACAAACAACTTTGCTAGCTCATGCAAATTGATAGTATCTACTATTGGTATAAATATAGCTTACTTGGATAGTTGATCAACTATGACCAGAATTATGTTATAATTAGATAAGAAGAGGAGTTTCTTAATAAAGTCTATGGAAATTGAGTTTCAAGGTTGTTTAGAGATTGGGAGTTGCTTAAGTTTGTAAAGCTTATAACACTGTGGTTTGGACCTTATACAAGTAATATAAGAATTGCAAATCTATATATAGAGATAGCCAAGCATAATTGCAATAGATGAGTTCTAATGTTTTATTTTGTCTAAAGTGACCTACAAAGATGTGATTATAATGGTATTGTAGGATGTAAGTATGGAGGTCATTTTTTGTGGTATATAACTTTTTCTGTTTTTTAGCAAAAGTCTGGATGTTCCTAATAACTAATGTTCCTTCAATTGGTGAAGATGTTCTCATAGTGTTTTATCTTCCCTAATTGCTAACTAGATATTGCTATATAAGCCATTGAGATCAATAATAGTAGCAGCCCAAAGCTTTGAAGAGACTAAGACTGTAGCTTAGAAAGATGTAATGAGTTAGCTATAAGTGAAAACAGAGCACATATTTTATAGGTTGATAAAGTTGTATACATCTCTTTCTTCTCTTGGGTAGAGGTCTTCTCTGCATGTAATGGTGTCCATGTCAGAGTTAAATACAATGGACTTCATTTATTTTCAATTTCTTTTTCATTTTTCATTTTCTTTTCATCTTATTTCTTATTTTGAAATCTAGGATTAGAGGTTAGTATGACATTACATGTCACTGCCACAAACTGTCACATGATATGACTTGGTGTCACACAACACTGTAAATGTCACTGTCACATAATCATATATTACAATAGAAAATAGTAGAATATTCTAAAAGAATAATATTATACAACATATTTAATGTATATTGATCTTAAAGCAAACACATGGTTATTTAGGGTAGGCTAAAAAAGGTATAGCATGGACCATTAGTTTAGGTATATAAGGTAGATTATCCTGTACAGAGTTCTCTATTGAGTTCTCTTGTATAAATCTTATATAAGGTTCCTTTCTCTAATCTACTCTAAGGTCTTTGAATTGTAATAGTCCAGCTTTGATCCTAGGTATCCCAAGTGGAATTGGATAACAAAATTGAATTGAAAGAGGAATTTTGACCATCTTTCTTAATAGCAGAAGAGAATTTTAGTAATCAAGAAGTATTCTAGATTCTTATAATCTATAATAATATTTATAGCTCATTCTGATCCTTCTAGGTAGTGGTGTCAAGTATGGAAGGCTTCAAATACCATGAGAAGCTCTTTGTTATGCATGTTATAATTGAGCTCTATAGCCTTAAACAAGTAGAAATGGAATATGACTGTGTAGACCTTCTCTTTTATCATCATCAAAAAGATAACTGCAAGAGCATATTCCAATATGTTGGTTTCCACAATCATTCAAGCATCTGAAATCTAGTGAGTAAGAATCAGGACAGAAGTGAATGCTTTTTTGAGAATTTTGAATATTTCACAACAGAAGAAGTCAAATTCTAAGTGGTATTCTTCTAGATTAGTCAGATTAGTAGAGTAGTTATATTCAAGTAGTTATGAATAAATCTACAATAGAGATTAGTGAATCCTAAAAAGGCTTGTATGTCTTTAATTTTCCTAGGTTCAGACCAACTCTAAATCATTTTGATTTTATCAGAAGAAATAAACAACTCAAATGGGAATAGAATGTATCCTAAGTACTTTATGGAGTTGAAGTGAAACTTACATTTTTCTACTTTTGTATATAGTCCAGCCTTTCACAGTTACTGCAATACTCCATTAATGTGGTCTTTATATTAGAAAATGTTATCTGAATAAATGAGGATGTTGTTGAGATAAACCACTATATAAATATTAAGAAGATCTGAGAAAATATTGTTCATAAACTGTTGGAAAGCTATAAGAGCATTAGTTAGACTAAAAGGTGTGACTGCCCATTCAAAATCTATATTGAGTATGGAAAGCTATCTTCCATTTGTCTCCTTCCATGATCTGTACTAGATGATATATGTGATAGAGGTCAATTTTGTATACATGTGTGTCTTTCTAAATAAGTCAAGTAGATTAGATATTAATAGAAGTAGGTAGCCATCCTTCTATATGATGTGGTTGAGTCTACAAAAATCAACACATAAGTATAGAGAGCCTTCTTTCTTCTTTACAAAAAGTACTGGTGTACTGTAGAAAAGGAGGTGGGTTATATAAATCTAGTGTTGAGGTTCTTACTAATGAATTCCTTGAGAGCTTCTTGTTTTGTAGTTGATAGCAAGTAAATTGTTCTAATAGACAGTTTTATTCTATGTTTTAGTTTAATCTGTAGATCATACAGGTAATATAGGGTCAGAATTTCTGCTTTGGCCTTGTTAAAGACATCAGCAAACTTGTAGTACTCAGTTGGAACAGTAGATAGGTTGACTTGTTTGTTCATAATTCTGGCTACTCTTTTAACAAGGTCAGTGGGATAAAGTACAAAACAGAATATAGTTAATCCTAGCATTTATACTGCTTGGACATATAGCTATGCTCTGATAATGACAATATATAGGTAAAAAATAGTCATAGACTTGGAATTTGAGATTGGGATGTAAGATAGAAACTTTTTGAGAATAGTAATTACTGGGAGAGTTTTGGTAGAATTGTTTCTTTTTTTGCAAGTTTAATTAAAAGGTGATAGACTTAGTGGCCTAGTCAATCATTAGATTGTGTTGGATAAGCCAGTTTTATCTAAGGACTAAAAAGCAGAAGAAGTCAAGTAAGATAACATAGACATTCAAGATCATTCAGTCTCTAGATAGAAAAGAGATAGATAAGAAAGCAGTTTTTATGATAGTATTATTTAACAATCCATCAAATAATTTGAACTCTATGGGAGATATAAGTTTTGTGAGGATACTATGCTTTAATACAAATATAAAATCAATGAAACAGTACATAAATCTGAAGTCTACAAGGGTATATAAAGATAGATTCTGGATATGATTTGCTTTGCAGAATAGTAGAATATAAGAGAGAGGGTAAATAAGTTTAAGTCTCAGAGAGTGGTAGCATTGAGACAAACAGAATTTTATGTTACACAAATGAAATTACTAAACTTACTATCAGGCATGATTCACACCAGGAATGAAAGTCTGTGAGATGAACTCAGAGATGTACAGACTTGTGGAACAACCTTGGCTTCAGCTTATGTGCTGTGCTATCTGTCTGTTGCATGGTTGCAACTTCAGATAATAGGAAGAAGTCTGAGATGGGAGTGAGTGCTGATTTAGTGTGTTGCCATTAAACACTGAGAATCAAGTTCAATAAGAGTTTATCTTCATCAATTATCAGACTAGCAAATTACAGTGTAACTACTAGTTTTATATACAAGTTCCTACTATAGAAGATGCTTAGAGTTTCAGTAGTATAGGCCCTATTACTCCGAGCAGAGGTTTTAGTATTTAAACACTGACAAAAGTGACTCTGACATAGAAGACTGAGTTGAATAGGAGTATCTCCATCATAGAGGATAGAATACCTGAATGATTGCATCACTGCTGTTAGGTGTGTTGCAAGTAAGGTGGCTACTGTGAAAAGTGAGCTTTATTTGGACTTAGCTATTGACAAGGAGTGTACCATGGAAATATATTGTTCTGGATGAATAGACTTGGCATATGACAGTATTCCTCCCTTGGAACTAAGCCTTTGAAGTCCTATTAAATTTATCCAAAAATCCTGTGATGGTATCTAGGTCAACAATACATAAACAGAAAAGAAAAGTTTTTGTTTTTGCTTCTATATCATTATATCTTTTCCTGCCTCCTCCAATATTTCTCAAAACAATACTGAAGTGCTTGAAAAACAGTAGCAAGAAATACAGCAGAGATATGAGAAGGAGCAGCAGCTTTTGGTTCAACTAGAAGAAGCAGCCAAGTCATGTTGGGCTAAGCATACAGCTCAGAAGGCAAGGAAGAAAGCTGAGGCAAAAGCAAGGGAGGAAGCCAAGAGGAGGAGGGTTATGGAAGAGAAGAAGAAGAAGAAAAGAATATTGGAATATCTCCAACAACTCTGGGATGAGATGCTAAAGGAAGATACTACTCTTTTGAAGAGTGCTGAAAGATCCCAGATCATGGGATCTAAGTACAAGAAGGCACTCCTAGGAAATGATGTAGACTACCAGCCTTCCAAAAAGACTAAAGGAAAACAACCAGCAAGATACTAAGAAGACATTGAGGTCAAGATGAGGAGTACTGATCCCTGTAAAAAATGCATGCATGCTGGGCAGGACTGCCTGGTACACAATTTAAGGTAAGTAATGAATTTTCTCTATGTTTTCTTTTTTACTGATAGCTTTCCCTTAGCTAGTCTCTAACATATGCCAGTTGCATTTCTATTAAGCAGTGGTATATACCCTATACTAACACCAACACCCTAGTTATGATCTCCACTTATGACGGGGTTCTAAATGCCATTGAAAAGGCACTCCAAGAACTTGTGGAGGAGTATCAAAGAGTTAGAAAGTCCCTCTGGAACTTAGTAGAGAACCAAGAGAGAAATATGGCTCAGTTAGAAAGGATTGGAGCTACAGTGGAACAGAAATAGGGCTTGAAAAAAGAGAACAAGAAGGAGGATAGCAAAAATGATGAAAAAGGGTCCAAGAATGGCCCCAGGGAAAGTCAGGAGGAGAGGACTCCATCATCTGCCTTCTGCTAAATAGTTTTGCTTCTTTTTTAGTTTTCTTCAATTATTATTTTGTTTTTTGTAATCTAAATGTATGAGTAAGAAAATCAAGAAATAAGATGAAAATAAAAGTCTGAAAGTTTTGAAAAGAAACCCTAGAAAGTGCACAAAAGCTGGGATTTAAATGAGAATAAGTGAACAGAATAT
>Ga0157357_1000548_pt1 | contig 15968 bp, 20 predicted proteins | sample AttcapACBM1_FD_111485 | JGI IMG/M metagenome (GOLD analysis project Ga0157357, IMG submission 111485) | Fungus gardens microbial communities from leaf cutter ant in Botucatu, State of Sao Paulo, Brazil - Atta capiguara ACBM1 | ecosystem: Host-associated > Fungi > Mycelium > Unclassified ... | reverse complement strand
TACAACAATATGTTTACCTCATGTCTATCCACCATGCTTCTACCTCATGTCCTATTACTCATCCACATGTGTTTTCCTTAAGGCCACCATGCTTTTTACATGTGCCCTGATGTCATACTCTTAATCTCCACTGTACATGTGCACACCATGTGTACACCATGAGGAATCCTTGTCCCTTGACATCATCCCTAACCCTAACTCTAATCTAGACTTCTCTCGATCCTTCTAGACCGTTAGTCCTTCTAGACCATTCTAGACTCTATCACATGATTTCCAGGTCATGTGCCTATCTCCTATCTCTCTTCCATTGTAGACTAATAATTATAATACTTAATCCTAACCCTAGTCCAAGTCTGTCCACAGACTTGTCTTATAACAAGGGTGTCCCAAGTGGAGGGACCGGAGTTGAAGAATTACAGCGAGAGAAGGCCATTTGGACTTTGAAGTGCGAATTGTAAGATTGAATTGCAGGTGGAACTGCAACAGAGAATTTAGCAGACAGAACTACTCAAAAGTGACAGCAGACTTGGAAGTCTGATAATACTGTCAGGCATGGTTCACACTGGGATGGAAGTCCGCAAAATAGACTCAGAGATGAGCAGACTTGTGGAACAACCTTGGCTTCAGCTTATGTGCTGCACCATCTGTCTGCTGTGTGGTCGCAACTTTAAATGATATGATGAAGTCTGAGATGGGAGTAAGTACTGATTGGTGTGTCGCCATTGAACACTGGAGATCAAGTTCAATAAGAGTTTATCTTCGTCAATTATCAGACTAGTGAATTACAGTATAACTACTAGTCTTATATACAAACTGATAGTTTAGGAGATGCTCAGGGTTTCAGTGGTAAAACCCCTATTACCCTGAGTGGAGGTTTCAGTGTTGAGACACTGACAGGAGTAACTCCGTTATGGAAGACTGAGTTGAATAGGAGTATCTCCGCTATGGAAGATGAAATACCCAGATGGTTGCAGCACTGCCATGAGATGTGTTGTGAAAAAGGTGGCCACCATAGAAGGCAGGCTTGTATGATTACTCCACAGAGATGTAATTTCTGGATGGGTGGACTTGCATATAACAGCTATTGACTGTCTTAATTAGTGGTTGCTACAACACTTTACTGCAAATTAGGGTCTTCTATCACTAATCACACTCTCCAGTAACCCATGCAACTTTCACACATTATCTCTGAACAATCTTACCAATCCTTCTTCTAATGTCCACTCTATAGTTGTTACAAAATATGCTACTTTTGACAATCTATTACATACTATCAAGATTGTATTCTTTCCTGCTACTAACAGTAACTTCATGATAAAGTCTGCCATTAAGTATATCCACAGCTTCTCCTATACCTCATTCACCATCAACTTCTCCACTGGTGTTTCTGTCCTACTCTCCATCCTCTGACATAAATGACATCCTTTTACATATTTTCTGATATTCTTTGTTACTCCTAGCCACCAATAGTTTCTTGTTACTTACTCTGTTATCTTCTATCTATCTCCATGCCTAGCTACTAGTACATTATGATACAACTGGATAATTTCTAACCTTAACTTCTCATTCTTTAGTATATACTTCTTTTCTTCTTTTAATACTAAGCCTCTCTCTATCTTCCACTCATCATCTCTTAATACTCTAACTCCTACTTTTTTTATTTCTTCTACTACTTTCACTACTTCTTTGTCTTTTTCTCTTACTCTTTTTATTTTTTCTATTAACACTGTTTTTGGTCTCTTCACTACTACTTCTGTTATTTATTGTATCCATTCTTCTTTTATCAATTTCTAATTTTTATTATTATTTTCTGTCCCAATTTTCCAATCTAGCCTTCTATTCAATCTATTTACCTTCTTTTGTTTCTGGAATATGTTTCAAAGTGAAATTGAATCTTGACAGATATAATACATAACAAGTTTGTCTTTTATTCAATTTCTATACTTTCATAAAATATTCCAAATTCTTGTGATCTGTCCAAACTTCAAACTTTAATTTAGCACCTTTTAATAAATGTTTCTAGTTTTCTAATCTTCTAATAACTGCTAGTATTTTCTTATCATAGATCTCATAATTTCTCTCTGTTTCATTAAGAGATTTTGAGAGGTATGTTATCAGCCTCCACCATCCATTACTACACTCCATTGATAATACTCCTACCATAGTATAATCTAATGTATCAATCTTCATTTTTATCTTTTTATTTAGATCTAGTGCCACCAGGTCAAGTTTTATAGTGAACTGTTCCTTTAATGCCTCAAATAACTTCTTCTATCTAAATCTCCATTCTCACTTTTATTCTTTTTTCACCAGGTTATGTAAAGGTCTGGCTATAAATGCAAAGTCTTTGACAAATCTTGGAGGAACCAATTTCTTGGTATCTTCTTCTGACTTTGCTACTTCCTTTTCTTTATTCCAGATCTTCCACTTTTCTGCTACTTTTACTTCCATTGCTTTTTTATTTTATTTTATTTTTCTTTTCTTTCTTTTTCTTTTCTTTCTATTCAACTTATTTCTCTTTCTTACTCTCTTCTCTTTTTCACTTCTACCATCCCAGTTTTCCCTGCTTTGATCTTTACTACTTCTCACACTCTTTTGAATATCTTGTTATCTTTACCTCTCTTATCTTCCAATCAATCTCAGAATTATAATCCATAGTATTCCCAAAATCACTTTCTACTTTTGCTCTTCTATCACATCTATTTCTGTCTTCTTCCTATGTCTCTAGTAATAAATATTCATCTCCACTATATACTCTATAGGTTTTTTCTTGTTGAAAAAACCATCTACATTCCACATATAAATAGGTTTCTTTTTTTTCAATTTAAACCCCTACTTTCTTGTGAACTCTGAACTCATCACCAATCCTATTATCCTACTATCCAACAATACTTCTATGTATCTATTAAGCCAATCTTCACTGTTATCTCTTTTAATGCTTCCCCTTCATCTATCTTTCTTACTTCTACTGGTTTCTCCTTCTTTTCTTTTCTTTTTATTTGCTTTCTTTCCTTCACTTTTTCTTCTCTCAAAATCATTTTCCTATTTCTTTTTATTTCTCCTTCACTTGGTATCCCCATATTCATCATCCTACTTGATAATACTTCAAATTTATTTGAAAACTACTATGTTGTGACCTTATCATTCTTTTTCCTGTAATTTCTCACAATATGTCCAAATTCTCCATACTTAAAACACTTTATCTCCTGTATTGCTTTTTCTCTGTTTATCTGTCTTTGTCTTTCCCACTCTTTCTACTATCCCCATTCTCTTTCTGCTTCTTTCTCCATCCTGATTTTCTCTCTTCAATTTTTCTCTATTCTTTTTCTATCCTCTTTTCTTCTCTTCTTCCTTTCTCTTCTATTTTTCCTTTTCATCTTTCCTCTTCTCTTTGACTCTCTCTACAATGCCTATCCAACCTTGCCACTTTCTCATACCATTGTTTAATACTTTTGGGAGGGCATTCTGCCTCTATCAACTATCTTCTTATCCTTTCATCCATTTCTCTCTTGAATTTCTCTATCAACTATCTCTTTCTATGTCTACCATCTCTTGCTGCCCTTTTGAACATTTGGATAAATTCTTCTATAGTTTGTTAACCTTGTTTAAGCTCCTTCAACTCTGCTACCTTCTTTGATTTTCTCTGAATTCTTTTTTATTTCTTCTAAAAACTCTTCTCCTATTTCAAATTCCAATACTTCTGCTTTCAAATCTTCCAAAACATTTTTTCCCACACATTTACTGGTCTTCTCTATATATATGTTAATATCTACTGTACTTGTTTTTCTACCATTATTTCCCTTATCCTCATTCTTATATACAACTTGCATGCTGTCACAAAACCCTCATCTTTGTTAGCTTCCCTATCAAATAAAGACAGTATTGCTACTTCTGCTTGAGACCCATTTCTAGGCTTTAGTTTAGCTTCTCTCTCCAATATTATCAACTACTTCTACATTCTCACAATTTGCTTATTTCATTATTGTAATAAAATAATATTTGTTCAACTATGTTGTGTTGATCCAAGTCAAAGCTAGGTAAGAAATTAGAGCTAGTGTTGGCTCCACCCTCAAAATCAAACTCCAATAACACATCTTCAAATATCTCTGTAGATATTAGTAGTACTCTTCTTGTCTACCTCATACTATCTACTGACTACTTATCCTACTGTCATTCCTAAGTAGAGAATTTCTAAACTAAACACTTCTTAATGAACAATGCTACTACTCTACATAGATAAGTCATAAGTGGACTTGCAGCACAAGCTTTCTATACAAAATTACAAGTACTCTACTCAACATTACTTACTTAAACAATGGGTAATGTTTAAATAGTAGCCTATATCTGGTTACTACTATCCACAACTGCCTATGCTAAGCAGCTAGTATTACAATCTCAAGACCTTAGAGTGAGTTAAGAAAAAGAACCTTGTATAAGAGTTATACAAGAGAACTTGATGAAGTTTCTAGTACAAAGTTATCTATCTTATATATGCTAGGCTACTGGTCTGTGCTACAGTATTATTAACCTACTCTAAAGACCATACATTATCTATAAGGTTAATATATGTCAAACATATTGTAGTAATATCATTTCTTTTTGGAATCTTTTACCATATTCCATCATAATACATGATTGTGTGACAGTAACTGATATATAACACCAAGTCACACTAATCCTAACCCTAAGTCCCCAAAATAAGATAAAATAAAATGGAAAAGAAAATAAAAATTGTTAAGTCTATCATCTTTGATTCTGACATTATCACTTCTTTAAGGTTTCTCCTCTAGAAAAACTAACTTCCATTTCTGCTAGTTCCTCTCTAACTTCTTTAAATACACTCTCTCAAACTTTCCATCATCCCATCTGTACAACATCTTTGCTACATATTTCCCTGGTAACTCTCTTTTCCTAAAATCTCTCTTTTCTGTTATTTCTAACTTTTCTTATTGCCTTACTTCTGCATTCAATCTTCCCTCAAACTCTGCTACTATCTCCTTCACATTCTCTAAATCTTTCTTTCTTTCCCAGCTATCATGTTCTGCTATAAACCCCTTCCATCACACCAAGTATTTCATAACTCCCTTTACTTTTCTTTTATTTAATATTTTTCAACCCCTTACTCTTTGACTTCCTTTATCTTTACTGGTTTCACTTCCTCTACTTTCTGTCCTCCCACTTATTTTCTGTATTATACTATCTGACTGACATTCACTACTAAGTGAATTCTCATTGAATTAGGTAGTCATAATTTGACTGCATTGGTAGATATTATCTCATCAATGAAGTATGGATCAATGTATCAATCCACCAGTTTCTTTACCAGTATTTCTTTGAATACTAAGTTCTTTGTACTCAATATAACCTTGTCTTTTTTTTTTCATTCTTCTACTTTTTTCCTTTCTCTATCTACCTATTGTTTCATCTCCTCCTGCATCTTTCTATACCTTTTTCATCCTCTCAGCAAACTCTGTCACTTTTTCTATCTTTTCTTTCTTTCTAATGTCTATCTCCATTCTTAACTCCCTTATATAATTTGCCATAAACAGAGATACTTTGGTTACTGAATATACTTTATTATTCCAACTCCTGATTCATTTGCTTTATTTGTCTATTTATTTGTGGATGAAACATTGTCAACAATTTTGTTTTAATTTCCAACATTCTATTCAGTTTCCTCATTAACTCTACTGTGAATTGTGGTCTCTTATCTGAAACTATACTCTCTAGCAATCCATATAGCTTCCACAACAACTGCATTAACCCTTTTGTTGTTACTACAAAATGTGTCATTTTTAACAACTTATCACAAACTACCAGAATTGTATCTTTCTCTACTACTAACAGCAACTTGGTTATAAAGTCAACCATCAGATGAGTCCATGGTTTCTCTGGTACTTCACTCAACTTCAGCTTCTCTGCTAGTGCCTCCATCTGATTCTTTATTCTCTAACACATACCACAACTGTTTATATATCTCCCTACATCTCTTGTCACTTCTAGCCACCAATAGTTCCTTATCACCAGTTTTGTTGTCTTCTATCTTCCTCTATGTTTAGCTACCAGTACATTATGGTGCAACTAGATTATCTCTACTCTCAACTCTTTGTTTTTTGGCACATAAATCTTCAATACCAAATTTCCTTCTATCTGCTACTCATTCTCTTATAATACTTTTACTCCTGCCTTCTTTATCTCTTCTACTACTCTAACTACTTCATCTTTATTCCTAGCTTTTTTTATCTTTTCTACTATATCTACTTCAGGTTCTTCTATTACTACTTCAACTAAGTTATGAATCCACTGTTCTTTAATTAAAGTCTGATTACTGTTATTGTTCTCAGTCTCTACAGTATGGTCTTTTACTAAGTCTATTTGCCTTCTCCATTTTTGTGCCTAGTACATGTTTGAGAGTAAAGTTGAACCTTGACAGATATAATGTCCAATGAGCTTGTCTTTGGTTTAACTTTTGTGCTTTCATAAAATATTCTGGGTTTTTATAATCTGTCTAAACCTCAAATTTGTACTTTATATCTTCTAACAAATACCTTCAGTTTTCTAGTCCTCTTATTACCACCAATATTTCCTTATTATGAATCTCATAATTCTTTTCTGTCTCATTCAGAGATTTTGAAAGAAACACCACTGGCTTCTATCTTTCATTTTCACACTCTATCAATAATACCCCTCCTATTGCATGGTCTGACACATTTACTTCCATCCTTATTTTTTATCTAAATCTGATACTACTAATACTAATTCTTCTGTGAACTTCTTCTTCAACTTCTGAAATGTCTTCTTCTGTCTCTCTGTCCAATCCTATTTCTGATTCTTCTTTACCAGATCATGTAATGGTCTGGCTATTGCTACAAAATCCTTAATAAATTGCCAATAATGATTAGTAAGTCCCATGAATTTCTATATGTCTTTAACTCCTTTCAGAATTAACCATTCTAAAACACTCTTCATCTTCTCTTTCTTTATCTTGATTCTCTCTAGTCCAATTACTACCCCTAAAAATCCTATCTCCCTGACCTTTCATTTGTATTTTTCAGGTTTTATATATAAATCATTTTCCACTAATCTTCTTACTACCTCTTCTACTACTTCATCATGACCTACCTCCTCTTCTATTCCCACAATTATATTGTCAATAAAGTTTGCCACTTCTCCAGTATTGATCAAGTTCCATAAGATTTTGTTCATCATTATTTGGAACATTGCTGGAGAGTTGGTTAGTTTAAAGAATATAACCATAGGTTTGAACAACCCTTCCAGAGTTATAAAAGCTATCTTCCACTTATCTTCTTTCTTTATTCATACATTATTGTAGTTTTATTTCAAGTTCAACTTTATAAATACTTTTTTCATACCTATATTTTCTACAATATCTGAAATAAAAGGCAATAGATAATTATTTTTAATTGTCCACTCATTAAGATATTTATAGTTCTGTACCATATACTTTTTACTGTTCTTTTTCTATAAAAAACATAGGTTCTATTTAAGGCAACTTCAAGAGTCTAATATATCTTTTCCTCAATTATTCTTCAACAAACTCTTATACTATTCCTCTCTCCTCTCTTGACAACAAATACACCTTCCTCTTTCTCAGCACAAACCCTTCTTTCATCTCTATTGCATGATTCCACACTTTTTTCACTAGCATCCTTTCACTTGCTTTTTTTTCAAAAATTGTGGATTTATCAGTAAAACCATTGAGAAACCAATTTCTTAGCCTTTTCTTCAGATTTTGCTGTTTCCTCCTTCTTATCCCAAATCTTCCATTCCTCAGCTACCTTCTTCACTTCCTTCTTCTTCTTCTTTTTCTTCCTCTTCTTTTCTTTCTCCTTCTTCTGCTCCTTCTCCTCTTGTTTCTTTTCTTCTTCCTTTTGTTTTTGCTACTCCAATTTTCCCCACTTTAGTCACTACTATTTTCCACACTTCTCTAAGCATCTTGTCATCTTCACTTTCCCTATTCTCCAATCAATCTCTGGATTATGGCATACAAGCCATGGCATTTCCAAAATCATACTCTACTTTTATTATCTAATCATATCAATCTCTGTCCTCTTCCTATGTCTCTGATAGTAAACATTTACTTCAACTATATATTCAATAGGCCCCTTCTTGTTGAAGAAACCATTTACATTTCTTATGTAAATTGGTCTTTCTATTTTCTTCAACTTAAACTCTTGCTTTCTTACAAACTCCAAACTCATTACCAATCCTATTGCACCACTATCCAACAATACCTCCATCATAATTCCTTTCTGTTTATCTATCCTTTCTAGACCAATCTTCACTGTTACTTCTCTTAATACTTCTCTATCTTCTGATTTCTTTCTTTTTTTTCTTTCTTTTTTGCTTTTTCTTCTCTTATAATAGTTCTCTTATCTTTCTCAGATTTTTCTCAATCCAAAACACCAGCTTGCATTACTCTATTAGCTAGTACATAGAATTTGTTACAAGAGCCTAGTCAAGAACTACTAGACTCTCCTTCTCTTTTAAACTATTCAAAGTATTCTCATTGTTTCTGTATTTAATTATCTTTTCTTGACCTATTATCCTCTGATTTCTGCAATTTCTCACTGAGTAGCCAAATCCTCCATAGCTATAACAGCTTCTTTTCCTATTCACCTCTATTACATAAGGATTTCTCCTTATTCCCCCTCTTCTTTCTTCTTGTTCTTGTAGGAGGTTTCTAACCACTACTGCATTTGTTCTTTCTATCCCTTCTATCAGAGTGGGTCTTGCTAGCACCCACTATATTTTCTGCTTCCTAAGCCAAACTTGAGATTGAGATATTCATTGTCTAAAACCTCTCTAATTATTTTCTGTTCCTTCTTGTCTCTGCCTCTAATTTCCATTCTCTTTCCTTCCCCTCAATCTTTCTTTCTCTCTCCTACTCTCCCTCCAATATCTATCCAGATTGGTGGCACATTTATACTACTGTTTAATACTAGTTGGAGGCTGTTACAAACTTCATTCAGCTTGTATCTCTACACCTAGTGGACCAATTTTCACAAACTAAGTTGCACTGGAAAGCCCCAAATAAGAGTATACAAAAGTAGCAACAAACAACTGAAATATCAGGCCATTAGTAACTACAACAGCTTTATTGGCTAATATCTCATGAATGGCTAGACAGATTCACATGATTGAACTTATGTTGGAAAACACTTATCAAATAGTTTCTACTGGTATATCATATATTATATAGAAATAAGTATTCATAAAGATATAAGTATATCAATATAGTGATATAATTAGTTATCTTTTAAAATTAGCCTAACATGACAGATGACAGCCCCACCAGGTACAAGTTTTGATCATGTGATAGAAACAGCTTGTACACATACTATCACTATTTTGTATAAATACTTTTGTATCTAAGGATTAAACCTCAGACTTAACAATATTAATCTTTATCTTTTTATTATTACTATCTATATTGATCTTAATCATCATTGTCATCATTATTGAACTTCTAAATTACTCCTAAACCTCTGAATCATTTGTCATCAATTATTATTCCTTATCATTATTGATATCTGTATTAATCTTTATCATCATTGTTATTATTATTAAACTTCTGAATCACTCCTAAACCTCTGAGAGTGTACCTAAGGTTCAGATATCACAAACAACTAAGTATTTTATTTTATGATAGAGACCTTTCTACCTCTATTAACTTTCTCCTTATTACTCTGTTCATTCTCTTCTTGAATTCCTCTACTAATACTCTTCTCTCATAATTACTTTCCCTCACTGCTCTTCTAAATTCTTGAATGAACTTTTCCACTGTTCTTTCTCTCTATTCTATCTTTTTGAGTTCAGCCACTTTAACTGACTCCTCATCTCCTTCACTAATTTTTTCTCTAATAAAAATTCTCTTGCTAATTTGAATTCTACTTCTCCTAATTTCAAACCTTCTAACAAATTCTCTTTCCACACATCAGCCAATCCTTCCTGCATATATGACAATATTCATTAGATCTGTTCTTTTACTGTTGTTTCCCTTATTCTCATTCTTAAATATAACCTACATACTATAATGAATTCTCCCATCTTACTTGTTTCTCTATTAAACATTGGTAGTTTGGCTACCTTCATATTGAACCCTACTGCTGCTGCTCCTCTTTCTTCTGCTATTATAGCCTGCAAAACTGCTATCTGCTTCTGTTGCATCCTCATCTGCTCCAAAAGTTAGTTAATATCAAGTTAACTCATATTGTTATAGGACAAGAAGAAATCAATTGATGATGGTGATAATGATAGTAGTGATAGTGTGAGTGGTAAAGATATATAGAGTAGTAAGAGAGAGGAGCTAGTGTTAGCCTCGCTCTCAGATTTATATTCTGAACTTGAAGTAATCTCTGTAAGTGTTAGTAAGCCCTCTTCTTGTTCTACCTTACACTATTTATTGTATTGGCAACTATTAGTCAAGATGATTAATAGACTACTTAAGCAAACTTAAGAGTGAAGTATCTTATAAGGATCATAAGAGAACCCAACAAGGAGTTCCTGATGTATTTTTACAGTATATATACTACTAGTACAAGTTCTACTCTAAACTATATATGTATTATAACTCAAAGACCTTAGAGTTGGTCAATAAGAAGAACCTTATATTAGGGTTAACACAAGAGAACTTGATAAAGAACTTTGTACAGAATTGTCTATTTTATATACTAAAACCTAATAGTCTGTACTCTACTACTATCCTAAATAACTATGTATATAACATCATTCCTTCTAGATTCTTCTACTGTCATTCTATTATGTCATGTGATCATGTGACTGTGTGACTGTGACTTGTGACATCACACTAAACCCTAACTCTAAATTCCAAAATAGAAAATAAATAGAAAATAAGAAGTGAAATGAAATAAAACTAAGTCCACTTTTTGCAATTCTAACAATATGTTATCTATAAGTCTACCATACCATTACCACAAAGCAAACATACTATAACTAGATCTTTGATGTTATTGTTCTAGTTTCTTCTACTATATTCTAGATCTATGACATCACATCATGTAATGTATCATGTGACCATGATCATGTGCCTCTTTATTATCTAAAAAAAATAAAATCAAAATCAAAATAAAATATCAGAGGTCAAGTATACTATGATATATTGACTACTTAAACTACCAACTACTGTCTTAAGAAAAAAGTAAATGATTTTGGTCTAAAAAAACTATTCTATTCTAGGCAAGATCTTAAGAATGCCTATTGTTCTTCTACATGTACTGATTATAAGAAAACTAGTAGTATAGAGCTAATCATTGAAAAAGTATAGAATATATTCACACAAGGTAATATATCTGATTATACCAGTAAGCTTTAATACAACTAAACAGCTAAGCTCTTCCTGCCTATCTAGTATGCTTCTTAAGCCTAAGGTCTAGCTGTATCTTTTTGACTAAAGGACCGAGTTGCCTCTTAGTTGAAGATGAATAAAGAGTAAAAGTAAATGATAAGAAGGTTTAGTGATGGGTAGTCTCAGAGTATGGATATTGAGTTCTAATATTACAATCTCAAGACCTTAGAGTAGGTTAAAAAAAGAAACCTTGTATAAGAGTTATATAAGAGAACTCAATAGATTTTCTAGTACAAACTTATCTACCTTATATATACTAGACTGCTAGTCTATGCTATAGTACTATTAACCTACCTTAAAGACTATGCATTATCTATAAGATCAATATATGTCAAACATATTATAGTAACATCATTTCTTTCTAGAATCTTTCACCATATTCCATCATGACATGTGATCATATAACAGTGTAACAGTGATAGTAACTAATATAACACTAAGTCATGTTAACTCTAAGTCTAAGTCTCTAAAATAAAATAAAATAAAATAGAAAAAATCAGAAATAAAAATAAAAATTGTCAAGTCCATCATCTTCAACTCTGACAGCTAGCTTCCTTTTATACCTAGAATCCAGCTTTTAAACCAAGGATAACTAATAACTATGTTAACTGTTGGTCAAAAATAATAAAAGAGTAAAAAAAAAAGAATAGAAAGGGCCCTGAGCTGGACAGTCTCAAGAATAGCTATTAAGTTCTAATGTTACAATTGAAAACTCAAAGTATTAAGTTAACAAAAAAACCGTATATCAAGACAAGAAAACTCAATAAAGTTCCTAAGTACAATATATCATATGGTTGTGTGACTGTGATCTATGTGACTTGATGTGTGACATTTGAGACAGTTACATTAAACTCTAACCCTAAGTTCAAAAATAAAATAAAATAGAAAAGAAAAGAAATAAACTAAGTCTAATGTTCACAACTCTAACAAAGATATTGTAGAAGTTGGAGAATAGTAGGACAAAGAAAGAAAATTGAGTATGAGAACAATTATAATTATATGGACAATTTAAAAGTAGAAAAGAATCTAATAGTTTAACTACAATAAGTTTGTAATACTCTATAATAGAATACTAGACAATGAAAATTTGTCTAAAAGTAGCTCAAATAAAAACTTATTAAGAAATATAATAATAAAAATTGGACTTGAGGGAATTAACATGTATGAAGAAATAACAATGGAGTGATAAAGTTAGTGATGAGCTCAAAGTTTACAAGAAAGCAAGAATTTAAGTTAAAAAAGATTGAAAAACCTATATATGTGAGAAATATGGATGGAATGTTCAATAAGAAGGGACTGATAGAAAATACTGTGGAAGTAAACATATTCCATAAAGAGGGGATAGCAGTAGAATGTAATTTTGGAAATACCATAGCTTACTTGCCATAATCTTAAGATTGACTGAAAAATAGGAAAAGTAAAAATAATGAGATATTTAGAAAAGTACAGAAAATAGCAGAGACCAAAGCAGAAAAAATCAAGATGGCAAAAAAAGAAGAAAAAGAAATAAAAGAAAGAAGAGAGAATAAAATAAAGAATAAAATAAGAAAAAACCAAAAAAGAAAAGAACTATGGAAGTAAAAAAGGTAGTAGAAGAATAGGAAATTTGGGATAAGAAGAATGAAACAGCAAGATTATAAAAAGAAGCAAAGAAATCAGTGCCAAAATAATTTCACAAGTAGATAAAAGTTCTTGAAAAGTAAGTAAGAGAATACTAGTAAATAAAATGTAAGATTACACAATAGAGTTAAAGAAAGGATTTATACTAAGAAAGAGAAAGATTAAACTATTATATTCTAATATAGCCACATTCATCCCAATCTATGAATAACACTACTCTCCTCATCTACACTTTCTGATCTCTTCTATTGTAGATTACAATTTCTATTTTATCTTGGATATCCTTACTAAACCCTTAACAACTTCATGAATCTTTAACCCAGATATTTGAGAACCATCTAGAACTAGAGTAACTCACTTAATAGTCTTTATTCTTATATAATGTCAAATCTAAAGATGGTAGACTTGTTTCTTTTCTATCTTTTTTCTGTTTTTCTTATTTTTCTACTTTGATTTTTCTTTAGTCTTTCTATTTCTCTTCTTATTCTGGACTTAGAAAAGAGAAACAATATGATGTTGCACATGATTGTCACAACTGTTACAGTACATAACAAGATATGATAGCTATCACAAGTTAGTTATATATATCATGGTTATGGTTGTAACATCATGTAATATATAAGGAAAGTAATATTATACATCATATAATATGATGACTTCTATATACATAGCTCGTAACATTTAGGGTAGGCTAGATATACAGTATATATAGACCATGTACTAGAGACATATAAAGTAGACTCACTTGTACTAGAAATTCCACTGAGTTTTCTTGTATTAATCAATACAAGGTTTTTCTTTTACTTTACTACTTCAGTTTAAGTTGTAACAAATAACTATCTTAGATAGTATTTTTAGTATATAAGTCAGTAGTTACACTCTAAAGCCTTATTCTGAAAATTGACTAAAAACTATTACCATCTTTTAGTATTAGTAACAACACATATTCCATCCTTTAGTGAATTTATCTATCAAAGATTTGTTAAGACTTAGACTTAAAAGATAAAGTAAAAAAATAATCTTATACAGAGTTTATACAAGAGAACTCAATAGAGTATCTAGTACAATATATTTATCTTATATATACACTAGCTAGTTGGTCTATGTATGACTAATACTAAAACTGTAACCATGATATGTGTGACCAACTTGTAACAGCTGTCATGTCTTATTATAATATATAACAGTTGTAATATTATACTATAACTCTAATTCTAAATTCTAAATAAGAAAATGAGTAAAAATAAAAGAAAAACAAAGTCTACTAGCTTCAACTTTAATACTTTTCCAAAATATATAATCAGTATAACTGGTAGAGATGCAGTATACAAGCTAAAGCCAAAGATTGTTTTGACTCTTGTGTTCTATATTTCCAAAGAATACAAGTTGCTATTTAAACTTCCAAGAGCTCATTATTAGATCTTGAATAATAAGATGTAAACTATATCTAATATAAACCCTCAAAATTACTTCAAATAGTACTTGTATTTTTTGTAGAAAAAAAGGATAGTGTCATATACTATTTAACCATATTGACACATCCTGTCTTTTGACCACATCTATTCCAATCTATATATAATCTTCTTTCTCTCATTCACACTCTCTAATCTCTTCCAGTATAGATTATACCTCTTCATTCTACCTCAGATATCCTCACTGATCTTAGTTAAAATACATGAACCTCCATCCCCTAACATCTAAGGATCACTATATCAGAGCTGAAAATAATAGACTTTACTTATTTTCATTTTCTTTCTCATTTTTATTTCCTTTATTTTCTTTTATTTTCTATTTCAGAACTTAGGGTTAGAGTTATGCATGATATTACTGTCATAATATCACACATCAGTCACAGTCACATGATCATATATCACAATAGAAGAGCATAGAAAGTTCTGAAAAAATAATGTCATACAATATGTTTAATATATATTGATCTTAAGAAAAACATCTGGTCATTTAGAGTAGGCTAAAGTAGTAGGGTGCAGACTATGGGCTTTTAGTATATAAGATAGATAATCCTGTACCAAGTTCTCTATCAAGTTCTCATGTGTAAACTCTATACAAAGATTATAACATACCAGTATCTAGAGTAACTTGCTTATATTCTAGATATTTACCTCAGATAGCATATCTAGTACATAATCTGGTATTTTATACTATAATAGTTCTCTTGAAAATTGACTAAAACTAGCATATATATCTGATATTTGTTCTAGATAACATTTATCTCATCTACACTCTTTTGCTCTCTTCCAGTATAAATTGTGCTTTATTGCAATCACTCATCAACCCAAGAACAAAAGTCTCTTCATTTTACATACAATCCCATGGAGTTTCAAATGACAATCCAAAGTATATATAATAATCTTATTATTAGAAAAACATTTTCTGTATATTAAAACCAAGATTATTTATTTGCATAGTATCACTTTTTTTTTAAAAAAATCAACAATTTATTACATGGCGCGCGAGGGCAGACTGTGGTAGCTACTTTTGTAACTACGTACAAAAGACGTACACTAACATGTAGTAAAAGAAAAGAGGAAAAAGAAAGGGAAAACATAAAAGAACTAATCAACGAGAGAAAGAATAACAACTAGTATAGATTTAATTGTCAATGAATGCAAAAGCATTTGGATTAGCAGTCAAAAACATTGTGAAATGCTTCAATGTGTCTCTTCTAGGGTTCCAATACCCATTAAATCTTTGATGCATAGTATTACTTCCAAGCCCACTTCCATTTCTATATCCACTAAGTTGTATTATCTATTTCTGTCTTTCATGCTATATTCACAGATATCCTAGTAAGTGTGAATTGCCTCTAATAGAAGTATTGAGATAGTAGGTAAGTTGTTGGGATTAATAAAGATATTCTTGGAATAGTTTATAATAATTGGTTGGTATAAGAACTATGTATATAAACTATTTTATTGTAATATCTATAATATTGGTATAC